>JADMIO011621061.1_pt1 | contig 97770 bp, 60 predicted proteins | sample 8958161 | NCBI WGS metagenome assembly JADMIO01 (sample SAMN16585339, study PRJNA669376) | soil metagenome | isolation source: Crop rotation soil | place: USA: Cullars Rotation, Alabama | collected 2011
GCCGCGACTTCAAGTCACGTGAATTCCAAGCTTCGGATCCCACTGTGCTGGAAAGAGTTTCCTGTCTGCAAAGGGATTGGCTTTATACATCAATGCTTTTTCTACCAGTGCATTGATATCAGTTACGTCTTTTACAGAAATGAAGTTCTTCATTTTTTATGCTGATAAAGCTAAAAAGCTGAAAGCTTAAGCTGATTAAAAATTATTTTCTTATTGATTTAATCAATCCGATCAACATTGCCTTCACCTCATTGGTCTTTTGACCTGCCATCATATGCTCTTCTTTCAAATATCCGGGATCTAAGGCAATCAACATGCAATACGCTCCTGCCTCAAGCTTTGAGCTTTATGCTTTAAGCTCCTGCCCCAATGCCTGTAAAAAAATGTCGGCTTCAACCTTCGTAATATTCAGCGCCGGCAATAACCTGATCACATTGGGTTTAGCTTCACCAGTGAATATTTTATGTTTGAACAAAAGGTTCTTCTTCACGTCCTTTAATTCTTCCGGCAATTCTATTCCTATCATCAATCCTCTTCCTCTTACTTCTTTTATTTTAGGTAATTTCTTTAACGCTGTTATTAAATAATCGCCTACCGCTAATGCATTTTTCAATAAGTTATCTTTCTCAATCACTTCCAAAACGGCCAGGGCCGCCGCACAGGCCAGGTGATTTCCTCCAAATGTGGTCCCCAACATAAAATGCCTGGGCTGAATTTTCGGTGAAATGGAAATTCCTGCTACCGGGAATCCATTTCCCATTCCTTTTGCCATGGTATAAATATCAGCATTCACGCCACTATGATCATGTGAATAGAACTGTCCCGTTCTGCCATAACCACATTGCACTGAATCTGCAATGAACACTGCATTGTATTGATCACACAAACTTCTAATCTTTTGTAAGAATGAATCCGATGCTACTACGATTCCGCCAACACCTTGTATTCCTTCAATTATTACAGCAGCTATTTCATGTTGTTTAAATGCCTGTTCCAACGCTTTTTCTTCATTGAATGGAAGAAAAACAATATTGTCTGTCTGGTTAACCGGTGCAACAATATTTGGATTATCTGTGGCTGCTACTGCAAGTGAAGTTCTTCCGTGAAATGCTTTCTTAAAAGCAATGATCTTCTTTCTGCCATTATAAAATGAGGCAAGCTTCAATGCATTCTCATTCGCCTCTGCACCGGAGTTACATAAGAATAACTGGTAATCTTCCTTACCCGAAACTTTACCCAGCTTCTCTGCCAGTTCAACCTGTAATGGAATTTTTATGGAGTTGGAATAGAAACCTACTTTATGTAATTGATCTTCTATTCTTTTTACGTAGTGAGGATTGGTATGACCTATTGAAATAACCGCATGGCCGCCATACAGATCCAGGTACTGTTGATCTTTATCGTCCCAAACATAAGAGCCCCGGGCCTTTACAATGGTAATGTCGTTCAATGGGTATACGTCAAAGAGAATCATAAGTAGTAAGTTATAAGTAATAAGTTTTAAGTTGAACGGACGTTTGATATTAAAGCGATTAACATTGCCTTTATCTCATTAATTGCCCCGAACAACAATTTAAAATCACCCTCTAATAAGTATCTAAGATCTTTTGAGAGGATCAAAAAATATTCGGCCTCATTTGAAGATCCTAAAACGATATTTAAAAATGGGCAAATTCTGCATTCGAATTTTTTCCGCAACCTTCTGCAATATTTGCCGGTATTGATGACGCCGCTCTCCTCAATTGATTAGTAAGACTATATATTTCCTCCCCTTGGATAAGCCTTACTAAATTCATAAACATTCACAGTAAACACATGTGCTCCCTCCCACGCTTTTAATTCCTTATAATTTTGCATAGAGACGATTAAAAACTTACAACCTACTACTTAAAACTTTTAACTAAAAGTAATTCGCTTTTAATTTTAATCCCGCTGTTTCTTCCAAACCAAATAATAAGTTCAGGTTTTGTACGGCTTGCCCGCTTGCACCTTTCAACAGGTTATCAATAACAGAATGTATCACCAGTTTAGTTCCGACCTTTTCCAGTTGAATGATGCACTTATTCGTATTCACTACCTGCTTTAAAAAAACAGGCTCAGTGGTTATAGTAGTGAAAGGATGCGAACGATAAAAATCAATATACAGCTCATTCAATGTTGCAATAGGAAGATCACACTTTACCTGTGAGCTAATGAATATCCCTCTTGCAAAATCTCCTCTCCAGGGAATGAAGCTGAGATCTATATTTGCTCCTGGTTGCAATTGAGCCAATGATTGCCCTATCTCACCGAGATGCTGATGGGTTAATGTTTTATATGCCTGGATATTGTTAGCTCTCCAGCTGAAATGCGAGGTAGCAGCAAGACTTTGTCCAGCTCCTGTAGAGCCGGTAATCCCGGTTGTATATACTTCGTCCAGCAGGCCGGCTTTTGCCAGTGGCAGCAAACCCAATTGTATGGCTGTCGCAAAACAACCTGGATTTGCAATATTACCAGCCTGAATGATCGCTTCTTTATTCAACTCCGGCAGGCCATATACAAATTGCCTTTTGCCAATAGCTGATTTTTCCCTGAGCCGAAAATCATGGCTGAGGTCAATGATCTTTATCTTTTCGGGAATATCATTTTCTTCAAGGAATTTTCCTGCTTCACCATGCCCCACGCACAACACCAATGCATCAATATCTTCCTGTAATTCTGAAGCAAACACCTCTTCAGTTTCGCCAACAAGGTCATTGTGTACGGCATGCAATGGTTTGCCCGCGTTACTTTTACTATGCACAAAACTTATTTCTACAGAAGGATGATTGATCAATATCCTGATCAGCTCACTACCTGTATAACCTGCACCGCCAACAATTCCTACTTTGACCTTAGCCATTGTTTGATTCTTTTACTTTATGATAGATGGATGCCTGGTTCCCGAATATCTTACTGAAGCCTCTTACATCTTCACCAGTGAATCCTGTATTCATTTCACCATACTTCCCAAATTTTGCAGACATCAGATCGTGAGCTGATTCAATTCCAATGACCTGGAAACGATAAGGCAATAATTGCACGAATACGTCTCCTGTTACTGTATGCTGGCTGCTTTCCAGGAATGCTTCAATATCTCTCATTACAGGATCCAGTATCTGTCCTTCATGTAACCAGTTGCCATAGAACAAGGCCAGCTGGTCTTTCCAGTTCAGCTGCCATTTGGCCAGCACATGCTTTTCCAGTGCATGATGCGCTTTCAATATGATCATGGGCGCAGCCGCTTCAAAGCCTACCCGGCCTTTTATTCCAATGATGGTATCTCCCACATGTATATCTCTGCCAATGCCGTAGGGCCCTGCAATGGATTGTAAATACCGGATCGCTTCTGTCGGGTGACCAAAACTTTTATCATTAACTGATTGTAATTCTCCTTTAATGAAACTGAGCTTGACTTCTTCGTTACCCGTCTTCGTTACCTGTGTTGGCCAGGCCTCTTCAGGTAACATCCCTTTGCTATTCAAGGTTTCTTTTCCTCCAACGCTTGTGCCCCATATCCCTTTATTGATAGAATAAACGGCTTTGGCAAAATTCATTTCTACGCCTTTGCTTTTTAAATAAGCAATTTCTTCCTCCCTGCTGAGTTTCATATCTCTTATCGGCGTGATGATCTCTATACCCGGTATCATGATATGAAAGATCATATCAAAACGCACCTGGTCATTCCCGGCACCTGTACTGCCATGTGCTACCGCATCTGCATTTAATTTCAATGCATGCTCTGCGATATGCAATGCCTGGCTTAGCCTTTCTGCACTTACGCTTAAGGGATAGGTATTGTTCTTTAAGCAATTACCAAATACCAGGTATTTAATGATATTATCGTAATAGCTTTTTACGGCGTTTACAGTTGTATGTGTTTTTACGCCCAATGTGTAAGCATGCTTTTCTACCTGCTTCAATTCCTCGTCAGTAAACCCTCCAGTATCAACAATGATACTATGTACTTCATACCCTTTTTCTTCCTTGAAATATTTTACACAATAGGAAGTATCCAATCCGCCACTGAACCCTAACACAACTTTTTTAGACATTTTAATACTGGTTTATACTGATGAATATTATAAATTGAAAAAATACTTTAATATGGTTTTATCCAACCCGCCGCCATTCTTTTTCTTCAATAATTTGAGGAGCCTGCTTTGCTTGATATGCATGAAACGTTCATACAATTTGGAATGCTGAACAAAATCCTTCTTCGTCTCTTCGGGTTTTTGATGATCCACAGGATCGTATAGCATTGCCGTGCACATACAATTCTTTCTTTCCTTGCTCATAAGAATATCGTAGTTGACACAGCTTTTACAGCCTGCCCAGAATTCCTCGTCGTCTGTCAATTCCGAATAAGTGACAGGCTCATACCCCAACTCTGAGTTGATCTTCATTACTGCAAGCCCCGTAGTTAACCCGAATATCTTGGCATGAGGATATTTTTCCCTTGAAAGGTCGAATATTCTTCTCTTGATCTGTTTGGCCACACCGCTTTTCCTGTATTCCGGCACCACGATCAAACCGCTATTTGCCACGAACTGTTCATGACCCCAGGCTTCGATATAACAAAAGCCTACCCATTTATCATCGGTTGTAAGTGCGATCACGGCCTTTCCTTCTTCCATTTTCTTTTTAATGTATTCAGGGGAACGTTTTGCAATACCTGTTCCCCTGGCCTGGGCGGAGGCGGCCATTTCATCAGTGATAATAGTTGCAAAACGGCTGTCTGCAGCTGTAGCAACACGTACTATAATGTTATTCGTTTCCAATTGCTAAAAATTGAAATAAAAGAAATGATGAAATAAAAATTGTAAGAACCCGGTTTGGAGATTTTTTCACTGACAGGGGCATGAGAATGCTCGGCCTATCAGCAACCAGGTCGGCGTCGGGGGGAAGTTTCTACAACATTTCCAATAGCAGATAGCACCCTGCCAGGGTTGAGATCTGTATTAATTATAAGGAAATGTTTGCTTTTCATTTTGCTTTTATAGTTAAGCTCCGCAAAGCTATGCATTTTTTTAAATATAAAGTCCATTTGCTGCCAAAAAATTTCAGCTATTTTCTACCGGCCTGTTAAGCACAAAACTACCTGTTAATTAATCCATTGTTTCAGTTCATCTGCTATCTTCCGGTCATTACTAAGCCGGGCCACCTTACTCTGCCCGCCCAATTTGCCAATACTTTTCATATAGTCGATGAACCCATTCTTTTTTACAACGGATATCCTGAGCTTATCTAAAATATTACCCCCGACCAAATCATCATAATACACATTCTTTGCCCGCAGGTTATCGTCGATCTTCGCCGCAAAGCTTTGCAGATTAGCTGGCTCATTTTTAAATTCTATGAACCACTCATGATAACTCTTGCCTGCATCCCTGCTGATCATGGGCGCTACCGTAAATTCTGTTATATGGATATTTTCTTCTGTAGCTGCTTTTAATAAGGCAGCCTCTACTTCTTCGCTGATAACGTGTTCTCCAAAGGCCGAGATATAATGTTTTGTACGGCCGCTTACGACAAGGCGGTAAGGTGATGTTGAAACGAACCGTACCGTATCACCAATATTATAACTCCAAAGGCCTGCATTGCTATTGATAATAAGCGCATAATTCTCACCGACCTTTACATCCTTGAGTGTTAACCTGGTTGGGTATTCATTAAAGATCTCTGCTGCAGGAACAAATTCATAAAATATTCCGCTATTGGTATTTAATAACAACCCTGGCGCCTGCTGGCTATCCTGGAAAGCAAAAAAGCCTTCGCTGGCAGGGAATAATTCAATACAATCTACCACCCTTCCGATACTTTCGAATAATTTAGATTTATACGGTTCAAAATTCACACCTCCCTGGACCATTACACTGAAGTTGGGAAACAGTTCCCCTATTTTTTTACCACTTTTCTCTTCCAGCCTGTCGAAATACATTTGCATCCATGGTGGTATACCACTGATGAGCGTCATATTCTCATTAATAGTTTCCTCAACGATCTTATCTAATTTTTCTTCCCATTCCTCTATGCAATTTGTCGAGTATGACGGTAACTGGTTTGACCGCAAATATTTAGGCACATGATGGTTGACAATGCCGCTTAATCTTCCGGTAGGGATCCCACCAACTCTTTCCAGTTCCGGCGAACCACTTAAAAAGATCAGCCGGCCATCGGCAAATTTTGTATTGCCTGTTTCTGCCATATAACATAACAGGGCATTCCTTGCCGTATTAATATGATTGGGAATTGATTCTTTAGTAATGGGAATATATTTAATGCCGCTGGTAGTACCGCTTGTTTTGGCAAAATAGATCGGCTGCCCTGTCCAAAGTACATTGTGCTTTCCTTCCTTTATTTTATCAATATAAGGCCTGAATGCTTCGTAATCCTTGATGGGAACCTGTTTAACAAAATCCTCATGAGACTTTATACGTTCAAAACCATGGTCTTTTCCAAAGATTGTTTTGCTTCCGGTCTTTATAAGCTGGTCAAAAATAGATTGCTGATCTTCCACAGCGGTTTCCATTCCTTTGTTGATCTGCTTATATATATAGCCTGCAAAAGGTTTGGCAAGGAATGACTTTATTTTCATGATAAGTGCCTGGTCATTGAGGCGCAAACTTACGTAGTTTTTAGTATTGGAAATGTGAAGATTTTGAAGAGCTATTCTACCGGCAATCGCATGGCCAATCGGTATCCAGATCAATACAGGTTACTACTTCCACCACTTCTTGTTTGGGTGCAAAAACAATTCTTACATGCTGGTTATCATGTGTTATTCCTTCGAGCGGGAAGGTTTTTCCTCTTTCATCTTCCTCTACCTTACTATAGTTAATCGAGCCCTTTTCCAAAATCTCCTTCACTTCTGTTTCATCGATGTGCCGGCAAATCATACGGCATCTTGCATGTTTGCTGTAAATGATATGGGATACATTCCTGTTAAAGTCATTTCCCCCGGTATTGGAAGGAGGCATTGCAGGAATCTTTATATGTTCATTGGAATCACCGGTAGTACCCGGACCACGCTGGTGGCTCTTAACATACCAAAGCAAAAATGCCGCTGCGAGGAGGATAATAAACGGAAGATATTTCTTAAGCATCCGCTAAAATAAAATAAAACGGCAGGCTATTCTATTATTTACCCAAATGACCAAATGTTAAATTTTACTCCCGCATTTCGCTTAATAAGCGATTTAGCCGGGTTACGTATCTTTGCAGCAATGAGTAAAACCGTTGCATTACATACATTGGGCTGTAAGCTGAACTTTTCTGAAACCTCCACATTGGCCAGGTTATTAGAACAGGATGGCTTTATTAAGACTGATTTTGAGGAAGTAGCAGATGTATATGTGATCAATACCTGTTCTGTAACAGAAAATGCAGATAAGGAATGCCGTATGCTGGTACGCCGGATACAAAGAAAAGCTCCGGAAGCGATGGTGGTGGTGACAGGTTGCTATGCACAGTTAAAACCGCAGGAGATTGCCGGAATACCGGGAGTTGACCTGGTATTGGGCGCTGCAGAAAAATTTAACCTGCCACAACATTTAAAAGAGATCACCAAAGGCGACAGTGCAAAGATCTGCAGTTGCGATATTGAAGATGTAAATAGTTTCACTGCATCCTATTCGGTCAATGACCGCACCCGCACTTTCCTGAAAGTGCAGGATGGTTGTGATTATAATTGTTCTTTTTGTACTATCCCGATGGCGCGTGGCAAAAGCAGGAGCGATAGTATCGCCAATGTACTATCTAATGTAAAAACACTCGCTGCTTCCGGCGTAAAAGAGATCGTTTTGACCGGCGTTAACCTGGGAGATTTTGGCAAGACCTTTATTGCGGGCAAACAAAAGGACGAGGACTTTTTCACACTGGTCAAAGCATTAGATGATGTAAAAGCGATTGAGCGTTACCGTATATCTTCCATTGAACCGAACCTGCTGGCCAATGATATCATTGAATTTGTAAGCAACAGTAAAAGATTCATGCCGCATTTTCATATTCCTTTACAAAGCGGCAGCAATAAGATATTGGGACTGATGAGAAGGCGCTATAAAAGGGAATTATATGCAGAAAGGGTCGGCCTTATCAAAACACTGATGCCGCATTGCTGTATCGGGGTGGACGTGATCGTTGGGTTCCCGGGTGAGACAGATGACAATTTCAAAGAAACATTTGATTTCTTACATAGCCTTGATATTTCTTACCTGCATGTATTTACTTATTCGGAAAGGAACAATACCACAGCAGTAGACATTAAACCCGTTGTTCCAATGAACATACGGCACGAACGAAATAAGGTATTGCGTAACCTTAGCTACCAGAAAATGCAATATTTCACCCAACAACATATCGGTGAAACAAGGAAGGTATTGTTCGAAGGGCATAATAAGAACAATATGATGGAAGGATATACTGATAATTATATTAAAATAACCGCTCCTTATAAAGAGGAATGGATAAATAATATTATTGAATGGAAAATCTAAATACTGACCAGCTGAATAAATACCAGGTCACCATTCATTTTGACATGGACGATGATTTCATGAGCTTTGTACCGCCACATCGCCTCTATATAGATAACCTGATCAGTAAGGGTATTATTGATTCTTACGCTGTCAGCATGGAAACACAACGTTGCTGGATAATGATGAATGCCGCAACAAAAAAAGAAGTAAGCGATCTGCTGGCACAATCGCCACTTTTTAAATACTGGAGCATTGAAATAGATGAGCTATTTGTGTACGACGGACAGATCTACCGCATGCCAGCCCTGCAATTAAATTAACCAGGGTCTTTTGCCGCCCCTTTTTCCGATGATCTCATCTATAGATGTCTTTCCCTGTATAGGTAAAGCACCCTATCTCCCGGCGACAAATACGCCAAACCCTGTATAGCTTACAGGTGGCTTATATGCGGGTTATATATGGATTATATATGGATTATATATGGCTTATATATGGGTTATATATCCTGCAACCTAAAGACTACCAGGGAACAACCACGGGACTACCTACCTGTTATCACGGGGTAACTATCTTCTTACTACGGGCTGGCTATGCCTTTCCCAGATCACTTATTAGCGGTAAAAACCTTTTTTAAAAACTCATCAATATATCCTACCGTTGGGGTAAACCATGGTTCAAACAAACAAAAAGAATGGGGGGCGTTAAATGTCTTTACTGCTGAATAGACCTGGTGTTCATTTAAAACCTTTATATAATCCTCTCTCCCGGCATGCATAGCCGCAACTGAGCTGTTAATGAATAATGTCGGGGGCGTTCGGGCACTCACATAACTCAATGGTGACGCAGCTTCCCAAAGTTTATAATTGTCTTTTTTAGCATACCCGAACCAGTTAGTGGCAGCAGAAACCCTTTTATTGTCATTCCCTTCGGAGCTTTCAGGATGAACAAAGGACAAAGTTCCATCTATGTCAACTACAGCATTCACGTTTGAACGCATACCGGTATCACAGTTAGTTCCTTCGAACAAAGGCATATTACCTGTTGTTCCCATAAAGGCGGACAACTCACCTCCTGCAGAAAAACCCAGTGCTACTACCTTAGAAGTATCAACATTATAGTCAGCAGCATGGCTTCTTACCCACCTTATGGCAGCTTTGATATCATATACTGCTGCGGGAAAGAGAGCTTCCGTTGACAACCTGTATTCAGGGGTAAAGCAAACATAACCAAGCTCAGCCAGCTTTTGTGCCAGTGGATAATGTTGTGTTCTGTTACCGGAGCGCCAGCCACCTCCATGTATTATGATAATGGCAACCTGTTGCGACATACTTTTTTTAACAGGATAAAAAACATCAAGTTCCAGATCACGGGAGCCGATACTACAATAGGTTATATTCTTCTTCTCCGCAACAGAAGCCACTTTGAATTCATTGACGATCCTTGCATCCGGGTTGGTTTCCATCATTTTTTTATAGGCGCTATTGGTAGAATAGGAAGTATCCTGCTTACCTGTAATACCGCTCGTTGATTGTGAAACGACAGGTATGGCAGGCATCATAAAACAAAAAATGACCACTAAGTATTTCATATCGCAAATAGTATGACGGCGTTTATGCAATTTAAATATAGTATAAAACAATACAACTGAAAGGATATGCCAAATTAATACATTACTAAAAAAATGATCCCGGCAGCATGGCTACCGGGATCATTTGAAATCGATATTATCCTGTTATAGTTTATTTTTTCCTGCAGGCATTCAAGGTGCAGGTAAACTATTAAGCTTAACAACAATTTCACCACCTATTGGCAGTCTTGCCCTGTCTAGACATGGACGCTTTTCAAAAAATTTAATAACCCAAACGCCTGTAATAGCCAAATAATGACCACAATCACAACTACTGCGTTAAGGATGCTTTTGATCTTCCGATCCATTGGAATATAAGTATTCACCAGCCATAGAAGAACACCAACGACAATAAGCACAATTATAATAGTAAGTAATGACATAAGATTGTTTTTTAAATGTACTGAAAGGTAGGATTTTTATTCTTTAGCGCCGCTTATGCCGGCGAAGTAGCATTTACTTATTGTAACCAGGAATCAGCTTCCAGGTTTAGAAGGTGCTTCGATTACTGTTTTAGTTTCAGGCTGTTGTTGAATTGCTTTTTCAGATTCCACTTCAATCTGTTGAACAGTCACTGCATAACTGTTAGGATATATATTGGAACCTGTTTTTCTTGCATACACATGTGTAAAAACAGCACCAAAATATAAGATCATTGCTGAATAATAGACCCATAAAAGCAATACAATTGCAGATCCGGCTGTGCCATATGCTGAAGAAAGTTTACTGTGGCCCAGGTAATAAGTGATTAAAAATTTACCAACCATAAAAAGTGTTGCTGTAGTAAAGGTGCCAATTCTTACATGCTTCCATTGTATATGGGCATCTGGCAAGACTTTGAAAATCATACCAAACAACAGGGAAGTTATGCAAAAAGTAAGCACCAGGTTAAAACCGTAAACAAATAAAACTGACAATTGAGGGAAGGTCTGCGAGAGCTTATCTATGAATGCCTCCAATAGTCCATTGATCATTAAAGAGACTAACAATAAAAATCCCAAACTTACTACAATAGAAAAAGACAGCAAACGATTGAAAAGCATTTTCAGCATTCCTTTTCCTTTATGTGGTTTTGATTTTAATTTCCAAATATAATTAATAGAATCCTGTATTTCTGTGAACACACTCGTTGCTCCGATTAGTAACGTAAGGAGTCCTACCATCATGGCAAATTTATTATTATGCGATAATGCGGAATTACGAATGGTTTCCTGTATTTGAATTGCTGCATCTCTTCCCACAAAATCTGCAATTTGGTGATAAAGCGTTCCTTCAACAGCTTCACGACCATAGAAAATATCGCTGATGGATATAATAATAATGAGCATTGCCGGTAAAGAAAAAATTGTATAAAAGGCCAGTGCAGCACTTAGTTTTAGTACCTTATTTTCTGTAAAATCCACAAAGGATTGTTTCGTAACGGACCAAAGCGTTTTAAAAGAAAATTTCATGTTTATTGTAGTCTGCTATTTTCACGTGTAGACAATATAATTTCATTCCTGGTGTTGCTGATTACAAAATGTATTGTTCCTGATTTGAAGTTAATTAAATCTCCCTGCTTTCAGAAGTATATATAAAATAAAAAAGCACCTACAAATTTTACTTTGTAAATGCCTGATTTTTTGTGGGAGTTGACGGAGTCGAACCGCCGATGCCTAAACTTACTGAGCTCTTTGGGTAATAAGCGCCTCTATCATTTTCCTGCTTTTCCATTTTTTGATCTGGCTTTCCCTGCCCATCGCTGCTGATTTAGTATTAAATATTTCCTGATGTACCAGTTTCCAGTCACCAATATTGCCTGTAAATCCCTTATGATTTGAATTATGCTTTCGAATTCTTTCAATTATATCATCGCCGGTATAACCGATATAATATTTGTCTTTGATAGTAGAATATAATATGTATGTGTAGAATGACATAGGGTGAAAAATAAAGCCTCACATGGCAAGTAGTTGTAATACCATGAAGCGGATCCCAAAGTGCAATGAAATTCCACCTTCATTCAACTATTTTATTGAAGTTATTTATCCTGATGGAACCAAAGTGCATCTATGGCAAAGCTTTAAACTGGTCAGGAGAAAGTTTATATGGCACATCATGGTACAAAGTTCAAAATCATCATTGGAATATCAAAAGGGAAATCAACTGGGAGAAATGTTATTATTCTTAAAGAAACAGGAGGCATTAAGCCTCCTGTTTTCCTTTTAAATATTGAAGTATTTGTAAATTAAGTAGACAAAGCCACCGATACTAATTAAATCACTGATTAACGAAATGACACTTAGAGTATCAATACGACAAAAATCTTTCAGTTTGCCTTCCATTGTCATGAAGAAGGCTTTCAAATGAATGAAAGCCTTGCTGCTTGTGTTGTGGGAGTTGACGGGGTCGAACCGCCGACCCTCTGCTTGTAAGGCAGATGCTCTAAACCAACTGAGCTAAACTCCCTTTTTTTATTTTATTTAAGCCGACTCTCCCGATTTGTAATCGGGATGCTCTAAACCAACTGAGCTAAACTCCCTTTTTTTATTTTATTTAAGCCGACTCTCCCGATTTGTAATCGGGATGCTCTAAACCAACTGAGCTAAACTCCCTTTTTTTATTTTATTTAAGCCGACTCTCCCGATTTGTAATCGGGATGCTCTAAACCAACTGAGCTAAACTCCCTTTTTTTATTTTATTTAAGCCGACTCTCCCGATTTGTAATCGGGATGCTCTAAACCAACTGAGCTAAACTCCCTTTTTTTATTTTATTTAAGCCGACTCTCCCGATTTGTAATCGGGATGCTCTAAACCAACTGAGCTAAACTCCCTTTTTTATTTTATTTAAGCCGACTCTCCCGATTATTAATCGGGATGCTCTAAACCAACTGAGCTAAACTCCCTTTTTTATTTTATTTAAGCCGACTCTCCCGATTATTAATCGGGATGCTCTAAACCAACTGAGCTAAACTCCCTTTTTTATTTTATTTAAGCCGACTCTCCCGATTATTAATCGGGATGCTCTAAACCAACTGAGCTAAACTCCCTTTTTTAAATTCGGATGGCAAAGATAAGTGTAAAATTCATTCAGCAAAAAAATTACTGAAATTAGCTTTAAAATAAATATTGCCTGTCTGCTCACTTTTTTTCTTCTCCCAGGAACACCTGGTCGAAAAGCCAGAAGAAAAAGAAAGGAAGTGGAGTAGAAATCAATCCCAGTTTTTTATAAAAAACCAATGCGTCGCCAAAAACTTCTGTATAGGAACCATGGGTAGAAAGAAAACTTAACCCGTAATATATTATCCATACAATTCCGTAAGCGACCAGGAATAACCTGAAACCCGCCGGTGAAAGCAGTGATTTCATGATCAGGGATCCGGCCACCATTAAAAAAATAGTTTTAACCCTTATCATCGGCGAATCGTTAGCCGCAAAATAATACCTGTCATGTATCAATTCAATTATAGCCAGGCATATGATCAAGCCCAGCATGTAGGCCAGGAGTACACTAACCGACCTTCTCATCTTTGCCTGTTTTGGTGAATAATACCCAACCATAAAATATGAAGAGGTAGATCAATATGGTGAAAAGGTAGTGATGATTGATCTCGAATAAATTTGGATGGGTACGGTAGATCCAATAAAGCGCCACACATCGTATTATATTCACTATAATAATCCCAATTATCCCGGCAATGCTAAAAATAAGTTTTCTTTTTGCAGGATAAGGTAACAGCCATATTATACTCAGGTAGATAAGAAACAAGTCTAACCCGTTGCAGGAATCCACTATTGCAAAAACAGGCTTTCCATTCCTGATGAGCTGGCAAGCCGGGTAATAATGACTCTCCACCCAGCTTAGGTCCGGCCCAGGAAATAAATTGATGCACCAGGTTACGATACCCGTAATAAAAATGGTCAGTTGCCTATCCGGTATCCTTATTGGTTTTAGGATAAATATATAGGCTAATTCCCAGGCTATAAAAAGCACTACCAGCTTCAGCAGGAAATTACGGGTCGATTTGTCTAAACGTGGTATGGTCTTAGTCCACCTGGACTGTTCTGCCGGCATTTTACAAATTTTAAATCAAAAATAATATCCATGCTTTAAAGCACAAAATGTGCCCCGGGAGAGGCACATTATTTTAAATCAATAATTTATCTGGTCAATGGCTGGCCGTAAGGGTAGCTTTCTTTTTTTTTAACTGGCGTATCCTGATCACCGCAAATACCACTCCTACCAGCAGTAAAGCAATATTCATATTGCTGTCAAAAGGAACACCCTGTTGGTCTAACGGCACATCAGGATTTGAACCTGGTTCCTGGCTAAAACCTGCTCCGGGTAACATCATCAATGCCAATCCCGCTATGGCGGTAAATGATCTTTGCTTCACTGCCAACAATTTTGACTTTAATTGAACGATCCTCATACTGCTAGATTTAAATAGTTCGATAATTTATGAATATTTTTTTACTCTTTTATAAAGCTGACAGCCTTTTTATAAAAGACCGTCAGCTTGTTATTGACATTAATCGATGATCAGTTTCTGTACTGTTGTCTTATTATCAGGTGCAACTATTTCCATTTTGTAAATACCCTTCACTATGCTTTTTGGCAGATTGAGGATCTGGCTGTTGCTTGTTCCCTGGATCATTGTTGACCTGCTGTACACTAACTGGCCGGCATCGCTGATCAGGCGGATACCATACTTTCCTGCTGCCTGGTTGGTGAACTGTAAAGTTACCAATCCATCTCTCACAGGGTTTGGATATACTGCGATACCTGACTTGCCTTTGCCTATCAATACTTTTACTATGCTGGTATAAACAGCTTCTCCTGATGTGGAAATACCCTTAATGCGGTAGTAATGCGTGCCTGCTACAGGTTGAGCATCCAGCCAGCTATAGCTTTCTGCATTAGTAGCTGCAACAGTTCCTGCTTTGGTAAAGTTACGTCCATTCAAAGAGTGTTCCACTTCATAGCGGCTGATGTTTGCCTCTGTTGCAATCTTCCAGTCTACCTGGATATCGGTATTCTTCTGGAAGGCATTCAGCGTAGTGAACCTTACAGGCACTGTTGTGGATGGTCTGAAGACCACTCTGAAACGATCTGAAGCATAGGAACCCGACTCAGTATTTACGGTGAAGGCATATATATTCTTGTTCACCATATCTAACTGTTTGCTGGTGCCGGTGTATTTATCTTCCAGTATTGCCGTTACACCTGTTTCAGCTAATCCCATGGCAGTAAGCTCCATTTCGTAGTTCGCCTGTTTCACCATGTTCCACATTTTGAACGGCAGCACATCTTCAGCAGTAACCGGCTGCCTTGACTCTATGATCAGCGTTTTAGCATCACGTTCAATACCGAAGTTGATACCGAAGTTACTCATCTTGATCGCATCGTTATTATCGATCGCATCGGAATAAGCGTCACCAAACTGTACTTTATTTCCATCAGCCAATGCACGGCCGGATGATTTCATCATAAACAGGTTCGTCTTAAACATCACAGAAGGGACAACATTTGCCGGTCTGAATACATTAGCACTTCCTGATATCTTATCTGTTTCGCTCAGGATCACCAAAGCTCCATCTTCTGCTTCATCATCCTGTACAAGGAAAGCCTGGCCAGATTCTATCCTGGTGTTGGAACCACTTCCATAAGATTCACCTGCGTCAGGAGTTGGTTCATACGTCGGACCCTGGAAGGTCACATAAGCACCCAAACCAGGAGAACCACCTGAGATCTTCGGATCCCATACAGTGAACTGATCTTTGATATTGCCCCCGCCACTATTGACCCTGGCTAATATGGAAGTAAAATCTATTGCAGAAGCATACTTGTTGCCTATTAAAGTATTCACCCCGCCAGGATTTACTGATACTTCCGGCAGATCGCCAAGGAACAGCAGCCCTGTGCTACGTAACCTTGTATCTGATCCCGGGGCTTCCTGTTGAGCGGAACCACCTACTCCTACGCTCCTGTCGCCTCTCACAAATATCATATAGCCTTGTTCCTCATCTATGAATTTAGCGGTGAGGTCACCTGTAAAGCCATTCCATGAACCAAGGTCATTGGTGCCTGTACTATTGCTGAATACCAATAATGAATTGCCCGGGGTATTAGCATCAAATCCATTGGCTGCCCATGTACCGGCATCCATACTGGTGATCCATGTACCGTAACCCGCATTTTCACCAAACCCTGTCTGGCCTTCCATCCATGCATCCTTGATCACCTGACCCTGGGTATTAGGCGAAAGCATTCTCCAGGCACGATAAGTATTTTGTGGTATATAACGTTCTACCTGTACATTTCCGGAGATATCGTTACCGTTAATCACCTGTCCTACCCTTCCTGTACCTGCCAGCTCTGACCGGATGATCAGGAAACCATTGCTTGTAAGCACTTTACCGCTTACTGCACCGAAACTTACGTTGTCAGTGATCTTCACGGTGTCCGTCAGCGTTACATTGCTACTGATGACAAGGGTCTTCACAGTATTTCCTGACAGTTTAGAACCGTCAAGGTTTTGCGTTGTACCGTTCAGTTCCACTTCACCAGCTGTTGCGGTTAAGGCACCGGCGTCAGCGGTTAATGTTCCTGCTATCTGGATTCTTCCGGTACCATTAACGGTCAGGGATGCTCCCGAAGCAATGGTCAGGTTACCATAAGACCTGGTACCACTGTTGATCGTTGGATAATTATTACTTCCGGAAACGCCTATCGTTACATTGGCGCCGGGAGCTGGTGCTGAACCACAACTCCAGTTGTTTCCGTTGGTATAAACATTGTCATCGGCACCTGTCCAAACGTTACAGGTAACTGTAGCCGCTGTAGCGGTAGCAGGTGTGCCCGAAGTGAGATAATTATAAGTAGCCGCATTAGTGCCATCCCATGTGAATGGTACCAGCAGGTAATGATAGGTTGTAGTAGCCGCTAATCCTGAGCTAACCTGGCTGGTTGCACCTTCTGCTATTGCCGCGTTAACAATCGTGGTATTAGCTCCTGCGACAGGCGCTGCACCATTACCGTTACCCAGGCTCGGCGTATTAGGATCAGTAGCCCTTAACAATACATATCCTTTTGTAGTTGCCCCGCTACCAGGGAAGGTAGCTGCAGTCCAGCTTAAAGTGATCTGTGTCGGGCCTGTCGGAGCACCGGAAAGAGCTGTTGGCTGGGCTGTTGGAGGATTGGATAATGTCCTGAAGCTTCCTTCTCCGCTAATTCCTGTACCCACTATATTAGTAGCATATCCTACATAAAAATACTGCTGTTGCGGTAATAAAACCGGATCTCCCACTCCGCCGGTACCTCTTGGCTGTGTAAATAATCCTACCGCAGTACCGCCTTCTGCCAACTGATTGTCAGTTGCAACTACCGGAGAACTTGTCTTATATGCAGTACCACGCTCAGTTAATGCAGAACCTCCATTTGAAGTTATGGTGGCGCCAAGGGTAGCACTATTGTTTGTTATCGCAGCAGCTGTTGGCAAAGTAACTGTTGGGGCCACTGCTGTATTTGCGCTGATGGTCAATTGTGTTCCTGATGTTAGATAGTTGAATGTTGGATTAACAGGAGAAGTTGACCCATCATGCGTATAAGGAATGACAAGGAAATTATAAGTAGCACCGTTTGTTAAGCCTGTCACGGTTACACTGGTTGATGGTGTTGCAGGTAATGTAGACGTAGGTGTTGCAAACAGTGTTCCCTGGTTGATCACACTGGCCGGAGCTAAACCATTAGGCGAAGCTATCAGAGATGGTGCCCCTACACTTTGTAAACGGTATACCACCACGTATCCTGCCACGGTTGCACCGGAACCTGGGAAAGTTGCACCGGTTGACCAGTTCAAAGTAACCTGACCATTTCCAGGAGTTGCACTTATACCTGTTGGCTGAGCACTAGGTGGAGCAGAGAAAGTATAAAAACTACCTTCAGGACTGATATCTGTTCCTACACTATTAGTGGCGTAACCTACATAGAAATATTTCGTCTGTGAAGCTAAGCCTGTGCGGCCCTGTGTAAAGGCGCCTGTTGCCGTGCCACCCTGTGCTGCCTGGTTATCAGTCGCAACAACAGGTGAAGTGGTTTTGAAGGCAGTACCTCTTGCAGTTACCGTTGAACTATTGGCCATTGTTGGATCAGCACCATTATCAGAAATTGTTGCGCCCAATGTAGCAGTTGTGTTACCAGTCACTGTTACTGTTGGGGTTGCCAATGTCGGTGTAGTATAGAATTTGATCCAGTCATTATTCGATTCATCATCAATCATCAGAAGTTTTATCTTCCGAATGCCCGCATTAATGCTCACGCCAGTTGTCGTTGTAAGGGCCGTTAACCCTGTATTGGAGGTTTGTAATTCATTACCTACATTAACACCATCTACCTGGAATTGAAGTTGAATCGGTGGAGCACCACCGCCACCTGTATATCTTGTATTAACCTGGAATTTATATAGCCCGGTTTTTGGGAAATTTGAAGTAAAGATCAAATAATGCGTAGCACGGCCATATCCAAGAGATCTGCCGGCTCCTTCAGTTTGTATGAATGGAGTGGTAGTTGTATTACCATCACTAAATGGCGTCCTCGCGAGACCCACAGGTTGGCCAGTATTTGTCCAATGGAAGGCACAACCCTCACCACCAAAATCATAGTTTTCTGCTTCGATCTGGGTGCCGATTGTCCATGGAGTTTGAGTTGAATTATATGCAGCACTGCTGGTAGTAATCACTACACTGGCTATTGTACCAGATGTAAGGTAATTATAAGTGCTACTATTTACACCATCCCATGTATAAGGTATAACCTTCACATTATAAGTTGCACAGGATGTTAACCCTGTTATAGATACCGATGTAGAAGGTGTTGATGGCAATACTGTGGCCGTGGTAGTTGCAATGCTTCCGGAACTAACGGCTTGTCCAAGTGTCGGCGGCAAACCGTTTGGTGATCCCACTAAAGCAGGTGTACCAGTTGAATAGATCACCAGGTATCCCGCCTGTGTTGCACCGGAACCAGGGAAAGTTGCAGGTGTACCTATGGTTAGGGTAGCATTAGTGGTAAAACTGGTAGTACTGTTGGTAGTTGTAGCTGACAGTCCCGACGCTTGCGATAAGGGAGCTGCTGACCATGTTCTGAAAGTTAGCGTGCTTCCAGTCGTTGTACCATTGACGTTAGTACCTCCTACCCTGAAATTATATAGGGTCTGGCTTAAGAGATTTGTCAACGCTTTGGTAACTGTACTTGTTCCAGTAAACGGAACCGTAAGCGTTGAAGTAGAAACACTGGTATTTGTATTGTCTGTTATATTCTGTCCATAATCAAAGAAAGGAGTGGTAGCAACTCCATTACCATTCACAGAGCCATTTAAAGTTACAGTAGAAGCTGTTAAATTAGTTGCAGCATTAGTTGTTGCCGCAGGAGCTGCTACAATCGTCTGGGTACCGCCATTCGATGTGCTTCCACTTTGATTCGCTGAAATGTCAGTATAGCTCAGATTTGGAGTAGGTGTTGTAACCAATCCGCTCACTGCAAAGCTTGCGTTGCTCGTTGGGTTCGCAGCAATAGTCGCGGTTATCCAGTAATACCCTGTTGTTCCGGTATTGGTAGGATTTGAAAGCCCTGTGAAAGAATGTGATCCCGCTCCGGTGCCAGACGTAATAGGCGTACCTATCGTAGAAGCACTCGCAAAAGTAGGACTGCCGGAATACCAAAGTTTGAAATTAGTAATATCAGTATTTGAAAGTCCGCCACCTCCGGTAGTTGTAAAGTCCACCTGTGACAAGGTAGCATTTGTTACGGTAACGGCGGTCTGGAAGTTGAACACGGGAACATCAGTTGCTCCGAAAGCAATGCTGTTATTACCTATCTGCCCATTTACATTGTTTGCCAAAGTAATACTTGGTGATGGTCCTTTGACAAAATCAAAGACCCATGTGGTTCCTGTAGGATATGTAATTCCGATATCACCAGTGGTCCCGGAAGTTCCACCCGCTGATCCGCCCGCAGAAGTAAACTGACCGCCCACACTCGGGGCTTTACCAACCAAATTCAGTCCTGTAAGAGTTGTTGGCCGTTGGATAGTAACTGTACTACCGGTTGTCGTAAATCCTGCAGCCTGGGAGGTAGAAAGTGTCCAATATTGAACTACACTAAAGCTATCCAGTCCCGAAACAGAGCCTCCTGGGCTTGATGCAAAAGCCTGGAATGTAGCTATGTTGCTTGCCGTCGTATTCTTTGAACTAAGGCTAAGTGGCAAATAATTTCCCCCAGCTCCTAACGGTACGTTGTAAACATTTGTTCCGCTATTGAATAGTGTCCATTTTACCGGACCATCGATATAGTTATTTGTTCCACCGCCTGTTATTGCTCCTGTAGAACCTCCGGCAGTTGCAACGTTGGTAACGTTAAGAATATTAGTGGCGTCCGTTTGAATAGTACCTGCCGAACCTGTTGTTGCCAATGTCAAAACGTTAGCAACAGTAATAGGTGTACGCAGTTTTACAGTTGCTGTATTATTGACCTGCAGGTTGAAAAAGGTAGGAGCCGCATTAGTTAAGTTAAATTGTGTTGACTGAAGTGAAGCGCTGGCAGTAGCATTCGCAGACATATATGCAGTGCTTCCTACTATTGCCAGTACCCTTGTGCCATTCGGAATATTAGCTGTATTGGTAGAAGTGGTCATACCAACATATATCCCTGTAACGGACGACAGGGTTATGAAAGGTGATCCCGTAACCGTGGTAGCATTTACCGTTACCGCAGCTGTGGCACCAATATCCTGGCTGGTTCCGGAAAAGATAAACTTGCCGCTATTTGCGTTAAAAGTACCGCCGGTATTAATAACCGGGCCGCTAACGGTAAAATTTGCGCCCGATGGCGCGGTAAAAGAATTATGATTGATCAATCCGGCACAACTAAATGCCCCTGCAGTACCTCCGGATATTGAGATTATAGCTGGGTTTGTACCTCCATTAATACCTCCAGGCAATATGGTAAGGATTCCATTGATAGACCTATCCTGGCTGACGCTTTGTGTACCATTGTTAACCAGTGTTACGTGATATGGTGCCCCTACGGTACCGGGTGCCCCGGTGGCTGTCCACATGCTCGCTACTGAGCTTGCTAAAGGCTGCCCAGCGGTATTAACATAAAAAGTTGAGCCTATACCCCATTTTGGAGCAGTCCCAGTCGCCGCAAAACTATTACCGGAAGTTCCCAGATAAAATATACCATTGATGGTTGCCCCTGTTCCACCCCAAGCCCAGGCTCCGTTACCAGCGGCATAACAAATTAAGTTGTAAATGGTTGGTCCGCCGAGGACGCTTACAGCCTGGCCGGAGTTGATACCACACTTCAGTGTTCCCCCATCTTTATTCACATCACCTGCCCCTGCTCCGTCATTGCCATTGGCAAAATCGCTAGTAGCACTTCTGACGATTGCAAAAGCTTTCGGAAAATCTATGAATTGATCAGGCATCTTTAATATACCTTTTGTAAGATAAAGTCCGCCATTCTGGTTTCCAGCTCCAATCGCAATTGGAAGAGCCCATGTTGTATTGGAGATCGTAACTATGTCCGAAGGATTAGGAGTGAGTACAGTAAGCTTGCTCAAAACAATCGTTCCACCTCCGGAAATACCAGCGCCATTTTTATTTAAGATAAGGTTTGGACCAGCATTCGCTGTGGTATCCTGATTATTATTCATATTCAGCGTTACTCCTGCACCAACAGATAGCAAACCGGAAACAGCAAATACATAGGTGGAAGCGAATAAAGTTCTACTACCACTTATCGTCAAATTATTAAAGTTAATTGATTGGTTTGTTAACAGATTTGTTCCATTATTAACAACACTCCACGATGTACCAGTCATAGTAATAGTGCCGGCAGTTGCAGTAAAAGAGCTAGCTGTCGCATTAGTGGATAGCGCTCCAGCGATATTAAAGCTGGCAGTATTGGTTACTGCCGCGTTTGCCCCGGTTGCTAATCCACTAAAAGTTAAAGTACCCGAATTGCTGATTGAAGATGAATTACTACTTAACGTAATAGTTCCCCCGCTTGGAGCAAAAGTTACGCCGTTGTTAACTGTTAGAGTACCCGCAATATTATAACTGGAACTATATTGAGTTGTAGGTGTGGTTGCGATGATCAGATTATTGAAGGTGAGCGCTGTCCCGCTATTGGTAATTCCGGTTCCCGCCCCACTCATAGTGATCGTCCCACCTGTCGGAGCAAAAGTAACTCCGCTACCGTTGGTTAATGTACCTGTCACAGTATAGCTCGCATTGTATTGGGATTGCAATGTAGGTGTTGTACTAACTGTCATACTGTTCAAGGTAAGCGTTCCATTATTTACAATGCCTGAAGTAGCGGCACTCAGTGTTAAGGTACTGGCAGATGCAGGCGACCATGTAGCATTCGCTGAAACCGTTAGTGTTCCTTTTACTGTTATATTTGATGAAGAGGAGTTGCTAAATACAGTTGTTCCATTACCGATAGTGACATTATAATACCCGTTCGTAAAACCAGTTATTGGGGTGCTCGTTCCTGTATACCTGACTGTCGAATTATTTTGCAAGGTTGTATTAGCAGTAGTAACAAAACCGATATATTGCCCACCAAAGGTTGCGCCATCCACAAGAAGTATACCGCTAATATCCATATTTGTTTTACCGGAAGCAGTAGTAAGCGTCTTGCCATTAGGATTAAAGGTGGCTGAGCTTGCGACTGAAAGGTTTGCATAACCTGCGCTAGAACTCGTATTATACATTGTCGTAGCCACATTTGTACCAAGTTGCAGTGTACCCGATGAAACTGTTATTGGGCCACCAATCGTAGCCGAACCGCTCAGCGTCGCTGTGCCTGCTCCTCCGTAATGTAACCCATTGTCTATTGCGGAAGCAGAGCTTGTTGTATTATTAGTCCAGGTTCCGTTTATAGTTGCAGACGCCCCATTAAATTGTAAAAACTTGCCGATACTGGTTGATGCACTAACAAATGATATCGTCCCACTGCTCGTGATAGTTCCACTCGCCACAACAGTCACACTTGCTGTTGTCGGAAAGCTTAACGTACTTCCACTGTTAATGGTCAGATTATTACATACTGAACTAGCCGCAGCTGTAACCGTAAAGCCTCCTTGTATATACACATTTTTTGTATTGTCAGGTGCGCTTGGAGCAGGCCCAACGAAGGAACTTCCATTCCAGACTCCCCAGGTGGAAGCAACATTCCACGCTGCTGAAGCTACGGATCCGTAATCTCCTACAGATTGCCCGAGTAAGGTATTGCTATAACCAATGGTCATAAGTAGCGTACAAAAAAGTATTATTCTTTTCATATAGAAAGGTTTTTCCCTGCGTGATACAGGAATGATGGAAAATTTAGCATTCGTTAAAAAATATGGCAGACGGATCATGTTGTTAACAACATTTGATACCGGTGCAAGCAAGTTGAGTAAGATTCTCTTCATACAGCAATACTGTTAGTCGTTATTAATAACCGTTAGTAATAGAAAAAAAAGCTCAAGGGGTAATGAACTATTGGCCAGACAAGGGGATATTATACTTTACTGTTCTCGTAGTTTGCAGGAGGTAATGATCAAAATAATCAGAGGTATGCCACAAAATGAATCGGCCCAAATAAATGAAGTCTTTTAGAAAACATTACTGGTCCGGGACATCGATGATCCCGATTATACCGGATGAAGATATGTCATTTTCACATATAACATCATATTTTATAAGCCTTTTTTTTTATTTTTTCCCAATTGTCAAATTCCGGCGAAACAATTTCCCGCTGGCGATCGTTGATGTGCCGCAACAAAAAAATTCACTGAAAACCACCATCGCTTTTTCGGTTCCGGAACATATTCTTTTTACTCATTGATCAGCTTTAAGATCGTTTTATTGTTATCCGGGTGGATCACTTCCAGCTGGTAAATTCCTTTCGATACCAGGTTTTTGTTGAAACGGAATGTTTGTGTCGTAGTACCTCCTTCATAGCGAACCTCTCCTGCCTGTACCAACTGACCGTTATCGCCTATCAAACGCAGCTGGTAAGTGCCCTTAACAAGATCTGTTAACTGCAACCCTACTACCCCATCCTTTACAGGGTTTGGATAGATACTGATACCTGCTGTGCGGTTACCGATGGTGACTTTCACCGTGCTGCTATAGGAAGCTTTACCATCTAAACCAATACTGCGTATGCGGTAGTAATGCGTTCCTGTTGAAGCATTTGCATCCAGCCAGTTATAGACCAAGCTACCCGGGCTGTTATTTCCCTTTGCAACTGTACTGCCAGCCCTGGTAAAATCACGGCCGTTCAAGGAAGTTTCTATCTCGTATTCCCTAATGTTGAGTTCATTTTCCACTTTCCACTCTACCGCAATATCCTTGTTCTGCTGCCATGCTTTGATGCTGCTGTAGGATACCGGCAGCGGACCTCCTTCAGGAAGAGCAAATACTATCCTGAAACGATCCAGTGCTTTGGAAGCAGGATTGCCATCTATTACGATGTTTATCACCGTTGGGCTGTTGAGACTTACTGGCGTACGGGTATGTTTATAGGTATCTTCCAGGTAACCCACTAAAGCAGGGTTATCCATATTTTCCGGTAAGAATTCAAAACTATAGGCCTGTTGTTTCAGGCTATATGGTACCAGGAATATGGTATCTGTTATTACAACAGGTTTACGCTTTTCGATAGCCAGGTACTGTCCGCAACTATAGATCGCCAGGTTCTCTCCGAAATTGTTCAGCTTTCTTGTGTCTTCCAGGAAGTTGACGCTGTTCTGGTAACGGTCGGCATAGATCATTAATGCGCCGTCTGCCAATATCGATGAATTATCAGCTTCTACTGAATAAAGGTTGATCCTGAATTTACCCGGTGCAACGGATACATTGCCAGTCGGGCGCATAAAGACAGATTTACCGCTCGCAGCAATCTTATCTGCCTCGTGTATCACTATTGTTGCAGGAGCACCTCCATAATAATATATACCGAAGGCCTGGCCATTTTCTATGGTACCTATATGACTAAGCGGCTCTGTGGCATAAACAGGGAAACCTGCCCCATCAAAATAACCTGTTCCATCATCAGACAATGCAAGTGGTTTGCCATATCCGTTAGTAGCGCCCCTCGGATCCCAGATTGTATAATTCAGTTCGTGCGTATTGGGATCAACTAAGGCGGCATCAATAGATATCTTGCGAATATCAATGGCCGATGCATAGGGGTTACCAATAAACCTTAACCCAGGTGTACCGGAAAGTGTAAAGGTCCTGTCACCGGTCAGCAATGTTCCTTTAGACCTTAATACGGTTGAATTAGGCGTGGTATAAGGAGCCAGCTGCGCATAACGGTCGCCTCTCACAAAAATGAGGTATGAATTATAATGGTTATCAGGTGTTGCCCCCGAAAGAACTGTCGGGTTTGTATTCAGGGTCAGTTGCGTCATCGTGGTGGAAGGCACTTTACTAAAGCTCCACTGGAAGGCTCCGCCACGATCCGCACATATATATAGTGACGCGTCTTTAACTTTTGCATCGAATCCATCCCCGGTTACAACGGAAGAAGTACCGGTTATTTTGGTTCCGTAGCCATGAGGGCCGGTGGTCGAATTAGCTGCCTCGCTAATACCTTCCTGCCATCCCTGTAAGATGGTTTGCCCTGCTACCGGTGCAGTTAATAATCTCCATGCACGGTGAGGTGGAATATATCTTTCAACCACTACTTTTCCGCTAATGCTGTTATTTGAATTTATACCTGCATTGGTAATATCTGCCAGCCTTGCCGTATTTGTAGTGGTAGACAATAAAGTAATATTATCCCCCGTGGTGAAAGTAGCATTGTTGATATTTCCAAAGGACAGGGTATAAGATATTTTCAGGGTGTCATTCGGTGTAGAGGAAATCTTTGCAGCAGTGTTGCTGACCACCAGGTTCCTAATGGTGGCGGTTTTGAACATGCTGCCGGCGATCGCTGATGAAGTATGCAGATCGATCGTACCATCGCTTGCAGTGAAAGAACCTGCATTCGTAACGGTGCCGTATATCTCTAAAGTAGCCGCATTGCTAACGGTCAATGCGCCGGGAATTGCTCCTGTTTGAATGGTAATATCGCGGGCTGCTGCCACACCGCTGTTAATTACAGGATACCAGGATAATCCTGCCGGTATAATCGCATCTGTTGTACTGGAAGGTACACCACCACACCAGTTCAGCGGGTCGTACCAATTGCTGGTATTCTGGCCGCCGGTCCATTGCCTGGTTGAGCTGATCGTAGCCGATTGCACGGGAGCCGATGCTTTAAGGTAATTGCGGGTGGAATCCTCCGTACTATTCCATGTAAATGGCACCAGGGTATATTTATATGTGAAGCCATTTGATACCGAAGCATCTACATAAGAAACAGCTGCACCGCTTAAAGTTGCCAGCAAGGTTGTTGTCGCAGTAGGATATGCAAAGGTGGATGGATTTTTTGCATTGGTTATGGGGGATACATCAGGAGCAGATCCATCAGAAGTACGTAAAAGGAGATATCCTCTTGCAGTAGCCACCCCGACAGCAGGGAATGTTGCAGCACTCCAGTTCACTGTAATGGTTGAACAAGCTGAAGCCGTAGGTGTAAATGATGGCTGAACTGTTGGCGGGCTCGATAATGTCCAGAAAGAACCTATTTCGCTTACATCAGTTGCATTATTTGAATTGGTAGCATAGCCCACGAACCAATAGTGTGTCTGTGGCGTCAGCAATGTACGTCCATGCGTATAAATAGATGGCAAAGTAAGTGCGGCCAATGTTGGCACAGATTCACCAGTCGACTGCGGGTTACTTACAACGGGTTGGGTTGTACTATAAGCTGTACCACGTGCAGTCAATGTTAAAGCTGTACCTGCCAGGTTGTTTCCCGCCGATTGTACAGTTGCTCCAAGCGTTGCAGTAACATCGGTGATAGCAGTTGCGGTAGGCAATACTACCACTGGTGGCACCTGGCAACCAATCAGGGAGCTTTTTGAGAACTGGCTTGGATTATTGAAATTAGAAGAACTGTTACCGAACCACGAGGTTTGTGTTGTACGATAGCCGGCAGCGTTATCATTATCATTCACGCTGAAATTGAATCCTATATTCTGCAGATCACTTGGTGGGAAATCACCTCCTGCTGCACTTGAATCTAATCCCCCGATTCCCTGCCATGGCAAAGCAGCTTCAAGAACATAACCTGTTCCTGTTGATACCATTTTAAAGTTGATCCTTGGCGCTATCCGCGTGAATGCTGTACCTGTAAATTGTGCAGCACCCCCGGCTGATTGCCCGCTTACCGTAGAAGCACCGAGGTTAAAACGGATCTGGTTATCGTTGATACCATCATAACTGTTGCCATGACTATAATCAGGGTCGATCACTAATTCAATTCCATCGACATCCCAGTAAGTGGGGCTGGTTGCAGTCATCATGGTAGCACCCGCAAAAGCAGATCCGCCCAAAGATGATGGCAATGATACCAATGAAGCATCTGTTATCTGTACAAGCAGGTAAAGCGAATCCACTGTCCAAACTGCCTTCCATGTCTGCGGTATATTATTATTACTGCCCCCTACTGTCAGGTTAGAAATATTATAAGAAGTTACCCCGGTCGATGACCATGTAGCATCGATCGTTCCATCGATCACCGGTGCTGTGGTAACGAACTGTATACCGCCTGAAGCGCCATTTGCAGGACTGCTACAGGAAATGGTTGTAGTGAGATTCGTTGTTACTGTAGTTGTAGAAGACCATGTGGAAGACCCGGTAACATTCACCGCTTTCACATGAACATAATATGTTGTAAGTGGTGACAAGCCTGTAAAGCTCACACTCGTTGTTCCGGATGCTATATTCGCCTGGGTGATATCATTCACATTTCCGAAGGTTGGACTGGTAGATATCTCCACTGTATAGGTAAATGTTTCTGCTCCCTGTCCTGTTGGTGCCGTCCAGTTCGCCGTGAAGCTGGAGGTTGTTACACCGGAGCCAGCTACGATTGTTGGAGGGTTAGGCAATGTGGTAAAAGTAATATCAGCACCTGTATTTACCCCGCTCACCGCTTTGAAAGTATATAATGTATTTGGCGTTAATCCTGCAACATAAGCAGAATCCGCTACACTAGTGTTGCTGGTTATAGGGCTATGGATAGTAGTTGGTGTACCCAGCCCTGAACTTGTTGAAGTTCCATAAGTAAATGAAGTAGCTGCGGACACACCTACTGTATTATACGATCCGTTCAAGGTAGCAGAAGTGGTGGTAACCATTGTTGCCGGTAAAGTAACAACCGGCTTAGGAGCTGCCAGTACAAAGAACCACGGTGAAGCAGTTCCTATTGCATCAGAGTTACTTATACTGTTAGTATTAACCGTACCATTGATAGAAGTATATGAACTGCTGTTTGCCGAAGAGGCCATTGCAATCAATGAATAAGGAGCAACGGGTGCTGTCTTTGTAAGCGTGACCGTTGAAGAAGGTGCCAATGCACCAGAAGTACTCAAGGACCAATATTCAGTAGTACTTATACCTGAAACAGAGGAACTGCTTCCACCTGAATTACTGCTGAATGCCTGGACGGTTGCAACAACTGCCGCATTTGTTTTAGGATTAAAGGTAAAGGGCAACGAAGGATTTGCTGTTGCACAGCCAACCGTCTCCCCTACCGGGAATACATAAGATCCGGAGCTAAGGCTTGCCGGTAAACTCCAGGTCATCGGACCGTTAACATAACTGCCCGCTGTACCTATTCCTGCACCGGTAACTGCTGTATTTACCGTATTCGTTACATTCAGGATATTGGTAGAAGTCGTTTTTAAAATTCCTGATGTTAAAGTGAATGTATTTGATACAGTAACAGGGGTGCCCAGACTAACATAAGCACCATTTATAAGTGACAATTTATAGAATGACTCACCTGAAGGAGCAGTGATGGTATTAGGTAAAGCACAGGTTCCTGTTCCGCCAAAAGCGACTGTGCCGTTGTTATGATTAAAGGTACCTGATCCTGCCCGTAGCCAGTTACCCTTAACTGTTAGTGTTGTTGTAGGTGCTTTGAGGGAGGAACCGGTATTGATCGTAAGTCCGCTACATGTAAAATTAGTTAACCCGGACAGGTCTACGTTAGCACCGGTTGTTCCGTCACCGGCACTGAATGTGCCATCGATAGTGTAGCTACCTGAAAGGATAGGGTTGGGTACCTGCGAACCAATATTTACAAGCGTTACATTATTAGGATAACCTGGTGTAGAACCTATTGTACCTGATGAGACCGACCATTCCAGCCCCGGTGTATACTGCTGGCCACCGTTATTCCTGTAAAGCGTTGATGCGGCACCGTAAATAGGAGCATATCCTGTGATGGACCAGTTATTACCGGGAATGGTAAGCGTACCATTGATGAGCGTTCCTGGCCCTGATGCACCGGGATTTACATTATTATTAAAGGTTGCATTACTGCTGAACTTAAGGTTATAGAAAGTAGTAGTACCAGGCCCTGTAACATTGAATGCCCCACCTCCACCTGTAGTATAGGTGATAGTACCTCCATCAATACCATTGGTTCCTGTTGTAGCTAAATTTGCCGTACCTGTAGCATTAGGGTTAGCAATGCCACCGCCCGATCCTGCAATATTAAAATTGTTCCCGCTTCCTATATTGAAAATACCTCCTTTCAATGTCAAAATACCTCCACAGGAACTAAACTGAACTGTTGTATTATTAGTGGTTAAAGAAACTATGTCGCTTGAATTTGAGCGGTTGATGAGCAGGTTCCTGATGGTTGCAGGTAAAGCATTCCCGGTAAACTGTGTAGTACCCACAGTAGAACAGTTATACTCATAACTGGCATCGCCGAAACTGCGTGTACCCGTAACCTGTATACTACCTGATAAGGTAGGGCTTGTAGTGATACCATTTGGATCACCGATCTTCAGCGTATCCAGTGTACCTCCACAGTTGGTATTGGGCAGTAAAAAATTTCCGGTCCCGGTCACAAAGGCGTTGGTCATCACGTTCAATGTTCCGTTCACAGTAAGTGTAGCGGCGCTGATATCAAGATTATTACCCGGGTTCATGTAAAGCGCTCCCCCGTTATCGATGATCACTCCGTTGGCAAGACTACCGGGAGATGTATTCAGGTTAACTATTGTTCCATTTTGAATCCTGATCAGTTTAGCACCTGACACAGGATAGGCCGTTGCTGTGATCCAGGTAGCATTGTCATGCGAACTTTGCCAGGTAGCAATGGTAGTCCAGTTGCCATTCGCCACCGATCTGAAATAATCTGTTGACAGGGTTGCATCACCTGTAGTAAAAGTAAGATCCCCTCCATTCGTTGTGCCGGCTCCGTTATTACCAACTACACGGAAATGATAACCGGTATTAAATGCCAGGCCGGTGATCGTAACCGAAACGCTTGTATTGCCGGTACCAGTAACAGGACTCGGTGTTGCGGTTACCGTGGTACCATATGCACCGGTGAGACCATAATCAAAAGTAACTGTGGTAGACCCTCCATTGGCGTTGATGGTCCCGTTAAGGGTTACGGTAGTAGACCCTATAGCTGAGGCCGCATTTGTAGTAGCTGTCGGGGCTGCAATTATTGTTTTTACTCCTCCACCAGTCATTGAACCCGACGGTGTTCCCGATGCAAAAAAGACATTGGCAGTTGCAATGGCAGATACAGATACTGTTGCTGCTGTTGTTGCCCCCGCCGGAATATCGGCCGTGATCCAGAAATAACCATTGGATCCATTGTTAACCGTTTGAGAAATGCCGGTAAAACTATGGGTACCAGCCCCCAGGCCAGGGCTGACAAGCGTACCCAGTAAAGTGGGTGATACAAATGTATTCCCTGATGTATAGTATAATTTAAAATTAGTAAGGTCCGTTGTATTGACTGCTGTACCAGCGCTGGTAAAATCAACACGGGTAAGTATTGCATTGGCAACTGTTACTGCAGCCTGAAAATTATATACCACGTTATTAGTGCTGTTCTTTAGCAGGCTTCCTGCGGTAACCTGTCCACCGCTATTATCGGACAATACTATAGTTGGAATAAGGACAGTTTGGGTTCCGCCAGCGGTAGTAGTATTGCTGCTAACCGTGCCGCCGTTTGTGAAAGTTGCAGTATTCAAGACAGAAAAAGTTAGCGTTGCATTGTTTGTTGCGCCGGACGGTATATCAGCGGTCACCCAGAAATAACCGGTTGTACCGGCAGTGATAGATTGTGAAAAACCGGTAAAACTATGTGCTCCTGCTCCCAGGCCCGGACTGGTTAGTGTAGCCAATGGGGTTAGTGCACTGAAAGTGGGTGTAGCGGAAGTAGCTGTATAGAACAATTTAAAATTAGTGATATCAGTGCCGCTTACAGCCGTGTTGCCGGCGCCTGCAGTTGTAGTGAAATCGACCTGGGTAATGCTTGTGTTGGCCACTGTTACCGCAGCCTGGAATTTGAATATATTGAGAAAATTGGTGTTCGGAGAAATGCCGGCTGCTGCAACCTGTGTACCATTATTCGACAACGTGATACTGGCAGGACTGATCGTTTGCGTGCCCCCCGCAGTAATGGTTCCTGCAATCGCAGCGGGGCCAGAAGTAAATAACACACCCGTGGCCGGAACCAATGCAGATACCGCAACAGTTGTATTACCCGTAGCACCCGAAGGAATATCTGTTGTTATCCAGAAATAGCCGGTTGCGCCCGCAGCAATTGCCTGTGTAAAACCGGTAAAGCTATGCGACCCCGCACCCAAACCCGGGCTGGTTAGCGTAGCCAGTGGTGTTAGTAAGCTGAAAGTAGGTGTAGTGGCAGTGGCGGAATAATATAATTTAAAATTGGAAAGATCTGTTGTATTGACTGCAGTTCCGGTGCTGGTAAAATTCACGGTGTTTACTGTAGTACCAAATCCTGAAAATACCTGGAAATTGTAAACCGGACGGTTATTGGTGCCTGGATTTACACTGCCCGCGATCACCTGGCCCCCGCTATTATCTGACACAAGGGGTACCGATATGGTTTGTGTGCCGCCGGCAGAAGTGCTGTTACTGCTAACGGTACCGCCGGTAAAAGCTGCCGAATTTAATATAGAGAAAGTTAGCGTTGCATTGTTTGTTGCGCCCGATGGAATATCTGCCGTTACCCAAAAATAACCTGTGCTGCCTGCATTGATCGACTGCGTAAACCCGTTGAAAGTATGTGCCCCGGCCCCCAGGGTACTATTTAGTGTAGCCAGTGGGGTTAGCAAGCTAAAGGTAGGCGTAGCAGCAGTGGCGGTATAATATAATTTAAAATTGGTAATATCCGTAACCCCTACGGCAGTATTACCTGCCCCGGCAGTAGTAGTAAAGTTAATCGAGGTCAAAGTAGTATTTGCCAGGGTTACCGCCGCCTGGAATTTGAATATATTAAGATAGTTTGTATTAGGGAGTACGTATGCAGCTGCAACCTGCGTACCATTATTTGACAGTACGATATCGGCAGGAGTAATGGTTTGTGTACCACCGGCAGAAGCCGACCCAGTTGCAAAACCCGAAACGAATACAAGATCCGTAGAACCTGTCATTGCAGATACGGTAATTGTATTACCGCCCGTTGCCCCGGAGGGTATATCTGCTGTTATCCAGAAATAACCTGTTGCACCTGCACCAATTGCCTGCGTTAAACCAGTAAAGCTATGCGAACCTGCTCCTAACCCCGGATGGGTTAGGATAGCTAACGGGGTTAGTGCGCCGAAGGTTGGCGTAGCTGCCGTAGTTGAATAATACAATTTAAAATTGGTGATATCGGTACCGCTCACCGCTGTATTTCCAGCACCGGCTGCAGTAGTGAAGTTTACTGTACTCAGCGTTACTGCTGCACCCGACGTTATTTGAAAATTATATACCGGGCGGTCATTTGTACCGGCATTCACATTACCCAGCGCTACCTGGCCGCCGCTGTTATTTGCTACCGAAAGAGTACTACCCACAATGGTTTGGGTACCTGCCAGTGTTGCGCTACCTGAATAAGAGGTTACCGCATTATAGACCATGTCCGGGGTAACGCCGGTTATTGCGCTAACCGTCAAAGTTGCATTATTTGTCGCACCTGGAGCAATATCCGCTGTTATCCAGAAATAAGTGGTTGTACTTCTCGCAAAAGGCACATTTAAACCTGTAAAACTATGTGTTCCTGCACTCAATCCTGTTGTAATGGTTGCAACTAAATTAGTAGTAGCAAAAGTATTCGTGGTGGTATAATACAACTTAAAATTGGTAATATCGGTTGTACCTACGGCCGTGTTACCTGCACCGGCAGCTGTAGTAAAGTTTAGCGTGGTAAGCGAGCTGGCACTATTAGCATTTAAAACAACTCTTACCTTGGATATGATGTTATCATTTGTTCCTGCATTGATATTTGCTGCAGTTACCTGCGGATGTCCTGTGTTTGACAATGTTACAGTTGGCGGAGTAACGGATTGAATGCCGGATGCAGTGGTGGTGTTAGAGTTTGGATTCACCCCCCCTGAAAAAACCACATCTGTTGTATTTAATGCAGAGATCGTCCATGTATTACCTCCAATTGCACCCGCTGCTAAATCCGTCGTGATCCAGAAATAATACGTAGTTGCCGGAATAACCAGGGAAAATGAAAAAGTATGCGGCGTACCAGCCTGCACGTTGGAGGTAATAGTATTTAATAAATTCGTTGTAGCAAAAGTATTAGTTGTTGTGTAATACAGCTTAAAATTAGTTATATCTGTTCCAGTAGCTGTACCTGTGGTATTAAAAGTAACGTTGGTTAAGGTTGGGCTTCCTGTTGTAGTGATCTGGAATTTATAGACCTGCCGGTTTGTTAATGTGGCGGCAAATTGCTGAGCTCCAAACTGGGTTCCACTATTATTCGCCAGGGCGATCTGTGCCTCGACCCTTCCATCGCAAAAAAAGAAAGCTATAAAAAATAAGGAAAAAGCAAGATTTCTCCCCCTCCTGTAGATCAAAACAGGTATATCTTTCACAGAAGCAATCATTTTAGAAGTAAGCAACGCCAATGTAAAATTGTTCATTTTTCTTTTTAACTCGTCATTTAAAAATTTATAATCGCTATTGGCTGTGACAGGGAAAAATCAGATTTAAAACAAACATTGGAGGGAAAAGTTCTTTCATAAAAGCACCAAACCCTTGATTCCTAATACCCCTAAAACCAACTCTTATACATTAATATTCAAACATCATAAAAATATAAGTATTCAAGATGTTTTAACAAAGGATACAGTACATAATTTGGATAAGGGGTTACTAAGAAAATCAATCGGGGGAAGATACAACCCTCCCATTTTACGCAATCGATTGCGTTAAAGTTACAAAATAAAAAAAAGTTGGCACAACTAATATGAAGCTAGTATAGGAAATATTAGTTGTAAATCTCTCTGATAAAAAATAAATCGTTAATTGTCAATTTATTACAAACGTATTTCAATAATTGATATATAACTGATATACTGCAATTATGCCGCTATCCTTATGCTCATATGCTTCTAAACGGGAACACTCTTTTTGCCCCACTCATACCCTTACCAGATCTTCGTTATTTAAGTTTTGATGCCTCTATTTTATTAATTCAATAGTGATATCCTGTTATACCGACTCTCAAAATCGAGGTTGGTAAAAGGCGCAAATCGCTACTGCATACCATTGAATATTCGCCGTAGCACATGCACCCAAATTGTTAAGCCAAAATAATATTCTTCCATTCCCGCTGTTGACTGACAATCAAGCCTGCTTATGATCATCATATTAAAGCTTTTATAGTTAGTTGTTGGTTTCCAATAAATTTACTTTCGGCTATATATTTAAATTAAAAGGGCCGTCTAAAGTATACTTTGGACGGCCCTCCCGGTTTATATAAATTATTCTTTATAAATTATTTCCAGCCAGCATTTTTCTTTTTTGCAGCTGACGCTGGCGTAATTTATATACTGCGAATAACACACCTATTGCCAATAATGCTATATTCATGTTACTGTCAAAAGGAACTCCTTGCTGGTCTAACGGCACATCAGGGTTAGAGCCCGGTTCCTGGCTAAAACCCATTCCAGGCAACAACAGCAATGCTAATCCCACTACGGCCGTAAATACGCTTTGTTTCACTGCCATCAATTTTGACCTTAACTGAACGATTCCCATACTTCTTGATTTTATTGATTCAATAATTTACTTGATTGTTTTTTGTTTTCTTTGATGGCAGCGCTTTAGAAATGTTAAAGCGCTGCCATTTCATTTATTTTAATTGATGATTATCTTTTCTACTGATGTTTTATTACCAGGTGTAATAACCTCCAGTTTGTAAATACCTTTTGTTATTCCTTTCGGTAAACTAAAGGTCTCGCTGCCGTTACCTGCTGAACGGATGGTAGTAGACCTGTACACTGACTGGCCTGCATCATTGATCAAACGGATACCATATTTACCTGCTGCCTGGTTGGTAAACTGCAAGGTCACCAATCCATCCTTCACAGGGTTTGGATATACTGTAATGCCTGTCCTGCCTTTGCCTACCAGCACTTTTACTATGCTCGTATAGATCGCATCGCCTGCTACCCCGATACCTTTAATACGATAGTAATGAGTACCTGCTGCGGGTTGTACATCCAGCCAGCTATAGCTGCCCGCATTGGCAGCGGCCACTGTTCCTGATTTAGTGAAGTTGCGCCCATCCAGGGAATGTTCCACTTCATAGCGGCTGATGCCATTTTCCGTAGCCAGCTTCCAGTCTACCTGGATATCGGCATTCTTCTGGAAGGCATTGAGTGCAGTGAACCTTACCGGTACCGTTGCAGATGGTTGGAAGACCACACGCAAACGGTCTGAGGCTGAAGAGCCTGGCTCGGTATTCACTGTGAAGCTATATACATTCTTACCTATCATATCCAGGACTTTGCTGCTGCCGGTATACCTATCTTCCAGTATCGCCGTGACACCTGTCTCTGCCAGCCCTGTTGCAGTCAATTCCAGTTCATAGTCAGACTTCGACAGGTTCCACATTTTGAAAGGAAGCACATCTTCAGCAGTAACTGGTTTCCTGGATTCGATGATCAGGGTTTTATCGCCCCGAAGTATACCAAAGTTGATCCCGAAATTGCTCATCTTGATCGCATCATCATTATCCACTTCATCGGAATAGACCTCATCAAATTTTACCTTGTTACCATCCGCCAGCGCACGGCCTGTTTGTTTCATCATGAACAGGTTGCTCGTGAATACTACAGGGTTAGTAATATTTGCAGGGCGGTAAACATTATTGCTGCCGCTAACTTTGGCAGCTTCTGTCAATACCACTGAACCTCCTCCTCCTGCCGCTGCATCCGCTACAAAGAATGCCGAACCAGATTCTATCCTGGTATTGGGTGCACCCAAAGTATAGGATTTACCAAAATCAGGGAAAGGCACATAGCCATCATCACCTTTGAACACCACGTAAGCACCCAGCCCCGGGCTTCCGCCATCTACTGCAGGATCCCATACCTGGAACTCATCCTTGATGCCGGTACTTGCTGATAATACCGTGGTAAAATCAATGGCTGATGCATATTTATTACCCACAAGGATATGCGCAGCTCCATCAGTAACGGTTACACCAGCTAATGTTCCCTGGGAGATCGTTCCTGTTGTACGCAATACAGTGGGGCCGCCAGATCCTTCCTGTTGATTGGTTGAACTTTGTATACCGATACTCCTGTCGCCACGCACAAATAACATATACCCTTGTTCACTGGCGATAGCCGTTCCTGTTGTACTTGTTATTCCCGGAACCCAGTTGGTGCCATCAAAAGAAAGTATTGAGTTACCCGGTGTGTTGTAATCAAATCCATTTGATCCTAATGTTACAGTATTCGTATAACCGGCACTGGTAGAGATGATCGTTCCAAAACCAGGATTGGGATTGTTGGCAGAAATTGCCGTAGGAATTACCCCCACCCCTGGAGCAGTAGCCCCTTCCTGCCATGCACCATTAATCGTTTGGCCAGCTGCCGGAACGGATAACAGCCTCCATGCCCTGAAATTATTCTGGCGGATATGGCGTTCTACTGTTACGTTAGTCGCATCTGCTATAGATGATCCAAGTATCTGCCCGATCGAACCTGTTGCTGTGAGTGTTGACTTAACGGTTACATGTTGATTATTGAAATCGATGGTTCCGCCTGCATCTTTTGAAAGCCTGCCACTACCGCTGATGGTAAGCGTACTGGTTGGGTTCAATATCAGTCTTCCTGAAGGGCCAACAATATGGCTTGTATTCAATACAGGATTGTCTCCATTGTCAATAGATATATTGGCATTGGTACCTGGTACTACTCCACAACTCCAATTGTTTTGATCAGTCCAGGAAACACCATCACCAGCTCCCGTCCAGGAATTTTGACTTACTGTAGCATTAATAATGGTGGTAGTAACGCCGGTTCCATCAGATACCTGGATAGTAAAGGATTCGGCACCGGTATAACCATTTGCAGGAGTATAACTAAGCCCAGCAGGTGTAACTGATCCGCCGGTTGTTGGTGCCGTTGCGTTAAAGCCACTTAAACTTCCACCATTATTCGGTGCAGAAGTAACGCTCCATGTCAATGTCTGCCCACCGTCTGCGTCTGTTGCTGCCAGTAAGCTATTAATACTGGTGGTACCATTACATACTGTTAAACTTTGAGGCGATCCGTTATTAAAGCTGGGCGTATTATTTTTTGCAACCCCTACGACAAAATCACTAAATAAGGTAATACCCGTAGCTTGTGTACTGGTGCTGGTCCTGCTGCCTACTGTTGGTTTTACCCATGCTGAACCATTCCACCTGTCAACGATAAAGGTATTTTCTAATCCAACCGCAGGAGCATCGAGGTCACCCGGATTGATAAAGGTAAAGGTTGGCGCGTAGGAAGTAAGCCCTGTTATGGCCGATGGATTGGTTATTGTCCAGTACCTGTTCGCATTTTTTCCTCCGTCGACTGCTGAAGTAGCAATATTCGGATGCTCGATGCCGGTAGTATTTGTCCTTATCACACCGGTGTTATTGGTGATGTTACCGGTTAAAGCTATTGATATCGGCGTATAGTTGGTTCCGTTCGATCCTATTTCAAATGAATAAGTAGGGTCGAGGGCAGCGGCGATCGTTTTGGCGAGATTACCGATAACCCAACCATTAGCAGGGGCTCCCGTTACAGATCCTGCCGCACCTATTGTTAGTGTATTGGTGCTGGTAGTTAATTTACCGGCAGTAAATGTAAGCGTTCCATTCACGGTCGGGCTTCCTGTTAAAGTAAAGCCTGCTACATTATTTAACTCAAGGTTGCCAAGAGTAGCACCGGAAATTGTTTTACCACTACCCGTCATCGCTATTTTGCCTGCGCCACTATGCGTGGCTGTTCCTGTTAGATTTCCGGCCAAAGTAATAATATTTCCACCATCACCCAGGATACCACCATTAAGACTTAATTCATCGCTAATCGTTACAGGAGTTCCCAATGTTGCTGTTCCCGAAGATTTGCTTACATCCAGCCAGAATAAACTTTGACTACCACCTGTAAAACTGATGGCCTGTGCGGATGAACCTCCTAAACTAAGCACGGAAGAAGCAGAACCAGTAATGGTATTTGCCCCGCTGGTGCCACCATTGAGTTGTAAAATATTTCCATTAATAATAATGTTACGGCCATTTAAATTTAATGTGCCTTCCGCAGTAACATCTCCAGTCATCGTTTTATCTGCAGTACCCGAAGCTGTTAAATTATTAAAAGTAAAGGTTGGTATATTTTGTGCCCCTCCGTTGAAGTCAACTGTATTACCTGCTACAGTGTAGGTTGTATTGGTAGCTGTTTTTGAAAATACGCCTGCAATACCGATCGTACCGCCATTGACCAATACGGTCGCATTACCGCCTTTATTACCGGATATGGTAAGGTTATTAAAGTTGAGTGCAGGAATGGTTTGTGATATTGTACCGCTAAAATCAACAGTACTGGTACCTGCTGTAAATGTTCCGCTATTTGTGAAAGTTGTATTTACTTTAAGTGTTCCGCCATTAGCACCAGTACAGTTCAAAGTACCAGTTGCTCCTATATTTACTGACCCTGCCGTAACAACCGGTACCCCTGTGCCGCTCGTTAAGTTTAATTTTGCAGTACCTGTGCTTCCGGAAACGTCCAGTATGCCAATTGCGATTGCCGGGCTTTGGGTATTAACTAAACGAATTTCAAAGCCATTCGTATTTTGTATATCGAGTGTACCCATAACAGCTACAAGTTGCCCGCCCAGACCCAAATTGAGAGCCTGGCCACTACAATTCCATGTGAAATTATAAAATATAGCGCTATTAAATATTAAGGTAGTTCCCGGTACAGCGTTTGTAACGCCTGTTATTTCACAGGTAGACCCTGAACCCCATGTCACAGATGCAACAAAACCACCGCCGTCACGGGCATGTATATATTTACCATTGATCGTTAATGTATTGCTATTGAGAATCGTCGGAGAACCACTGGTAGCATTTGTTAAGGTACCGGTAACCAATAATGTCTTCGAGTTATTGAGCGCCGTACCGCCTGTCGCTTTCAGCGTAAGGTTTTTACCTCCATTGACCGTAAAATTGCTTCCACTTACGGTTAAAGTTCCATTTACAGTTGCATCGGCCGTTAACGATACAGTATTTGATCCACCTGCCGTGCTTAGATTTGTCAGTGCAGTTGCCGATGTTGGCAATTCAACGTCTGTGTTGATTGCTGCAGCATTATTATAAGTAACATTAACGGTACCAGCGAACGTAGGAGCCTGCGACAAAGTAGCTGTTGAAGCCGTTCTTGTGATAGTAGCCCCTGTACCTATTGTTAAATTAGTGCCTGTTGTAAAAGCTCCATCTGCCAGGTTAAGTGCACTGGAAACATTCAACGCATTACTTAGGGTAACCGTACCCGAGGTTGTTCTGTTAATCGTTAAAGTGGTGAGGTTATTGGTTGTACCAGGAGTTGCCTGGTCAAAGAACAATGATCCCAAAGCACCTGTACCTGTAATATTCACGAGGGATGCTGCACCTCCTGTGAGAGAGTTTGTAGCGCTCATGGAAGCGACGGTGCCAGCAAGGTTTAAGGTATTTGTCCCGATACTTAACTTACCGGATGAAAGTGTTAACACACCGGCAATAGTCGGATTAGTTGAATTAGTCAATGTTAATCCTCCTGAATTCGCGACTGTCAGATTTCGTGCACCCGTAAACGAAGTACTACTAACCTGCGCTGTGGCTCCATTAAATGTATAGTCTGCATTGGGAGAAAATGATCTTGTTCCACCCGTAACCTGGATGCTTCCTGTTGCTGATAAAGCCCCGGCTGCTATTACATTCGCAGTACTGAAGGATCCGGCTGGAGTAAAATTAACTGTTTGTGGAGAACTTCCAATAGCCGTTGTTGCTTTGGATATGGTAACCGTTGTACCACTAATGCTGCTTACATAAGTATTGGCAGCAATGCCTGCAGCAGCAGTCACTAACATTCCGGGCACAATACCTGCTGCACTACTTACCGTTATGGTGGTAGCCGCATTCGCCCAACTGGTACCGGCAGCCGTTGGTGTTATTACCGTAGTTCCAGCTAATGTGAAATTACCTGTTCCTGATATAACGTTTGTACCTGCAATAAGTCCACCGCTCACAAACATTGAACCCGTATTCACCGTTTTGTTGCCGGACAGGGTACAGGTGGTACCGTTCGCCACAACCAGGTTGCCATTTGCATTAATTGTCAATGTTCCGGTTCCACCAAGTTCGGCAGTAGTACCATTTATAAGATAAGTGCCGGTAGCAGAACTAGCGGTTAAAGTAAGTGACCCTGATCCTCTTAATCCGTTTCGCAAAATTGCTGTAGCGCCTGAAGACTGCGTAAGCGAAAGACCGCTCTTGTTATTCTCAAAGATTCCATTCATCACCAAACCAGTCGAGGTAATTGAACTTCCACTTGATGCAGTAAGCCTGAATATAGGCACTGTTGAGGCATCAACATTGGGAAAGTACGTGGTATTAAATGATGGATTTCCACCGGTATTAAAGTCAAGTATCGCTCCATTGTCCCATTGCACATTGGCAGATGAAGTCGTTGCAAAAATTGTTCCCCCGGCAGCAGTTACTGCCATTATACCTCCGGAAGCAATTTGCAATTTACCGCTTAAATTGGTAAAAGTTGGCACTGCTGTGGCGCTGGTGGTATAAGTACCGGCAATTTGTATTAAGCCTGCACCTGTCCCGTTAAAGGTAACCGTACCTGTGGTTCTGGTATATTTCCCTGAAGAAGTAATAGTTAATGTTCCACTTCCCGCTATGGTTAATGTACTTGTGTAACTTGTTGCACTTAAGTCGGTATTAATTGTGACATTAATTCCGCTATTAATTGTTACTGCATCACCGGCAACAGGCGCAACAGCACTTCCTGCTATTCCATTTGCCGTTGCGGCCCAGATACTTCCTGTCCAATTACCTGTTTGCACCGCAAATTTTTGTGCCTGTACTGCCGATGAAATAAACAAACAGGTGAAAGTAAAAACTGCGGTTACAATTAACCGTGATATTTTGTTTGTCCGGGTAATAAATGTAGAAATCTTCATGTCAGATATATTATCATTTTTTTTGTAGAATACTGTGGGATTGAATTTTTCAGTAAAAAGTATTGCTCCTTTCACATAACCAGGTTTAATTGCCAGTAAAAATTATCAATTGATGAAAAGTATTCCCCGGAAATCCAAAATCGCTTATAGTCGATTGTTATTGATTGGTTTTACTAAAAAACCAATTAAAAGAGGTCCGATCAAATAAGAACATCATTAATCTTTTTGCAGAAAAGGGGAAGCGTAAATTTTAATTTTACAGGGGGTTACAGATGACAACTGCAAGATAGGTAATATGTCATTTATATAAAAAAAATATTCATTTTCTGTAACTATCAAAATACAATGTATTTATTTTCAATTATTTATAATAATATTAAATATATTTACATATAACTATAATCAAGAGATTAAGATGATTTATATAAAAATTACTTACCGATACTACTACATTTTAATAATTTCTGTCTATACGCCATTAATTTAATTGGCGGAGTGCTTAGATGTATAAACTAAAAGTGCTCCCCTATAAGGGAGCACTTTTATTATTTTTATCCAACTTAGTTACCTATGAAGCTTATACTAAACCAGCTGCTGCTTTTTTTGCAGCTGGCGCTGGCGTAATTTATATACTGCAAATAATACCCCTACTGCCAATAATGCCATATTCATATTACTGTCAAAGGGAACTCCCTGCTGGTCTAATGGCACATCGGGGTTTGAACCCGGTTCCTGGCTAAAACCCATTCCAGGCAACAACAGCAATGCTAATCCCACTACGGCCGTAAATACGCTTTGTTTCACTGCCATCAATTTTGACCTTAACTGAACGATTCCCATACTTCTTGATTTTATTGATTCAATAATTTACTTGATTGTTTTTTGTTTTCTTTGATGGCAGCGCTTTAGAAATGTTAAAGCGCTGCCATTTCATTTATTTTAATTGATGATTATCTTTTCTACTGATGTTTTATTACCAGGTGTAATAACCTCCAGTTTGTAAATACCTTTTGTTATTCCTTTCGGTAAACTAAAGGTCTCGCTGCCGTTACCTGCTGAACGGATGGTAGTAGACCTGTACACTGACTGGCCTGCATCATTGATCAAACGGATACCATATTTACCTGCTGCCTGGTTGGTAAACTGCAAGGTCACCAATCCATCCTTCACAGGGTTTGGATATACTGTAATGCCTGTCCTGCCTTTGCCTACCAGCACTTTTACTATGCTCGTATAGATCGCATCGCCTGCTACCCCGATACCTTTAATACGATAGTAATGAGTACCTGCTGCGGGTTGTACATCCAGCCAGCTATAGCTGCCCGCATTGGCAGCGGCCACTGTTCCTGATTTAGTGAAGTTGCGCCCATCCAGGGAATGTTCCACTTCATAGCGGCTGATGCCATTTTCCGTAGCCAGCTTCCAGTCTACCTGGATATCGGCATTCTTCTGGAAGGCATTGAGTGCAGTGAACCTTACCGGTACCGTTGCAGATGGTTGGAAGACCACACGCAAACGGTCTGAGGCTGAAGAGCCTGGCTCGGTATTCACTGTGAAGCTATATACATTCTTACCTATCATATCCAGGACTTTGCTGCTGCCGGTATACCTATCTTCCAGTATCGCCGTGACACCTGTCTCTGCCAGCCCTGTTGCAGTCAATTCCAGTTCATAGTCAGACTTCGACAGGTTCCACATTTTGAAAGGAAGCACATCTTCAGCAGTAACTGGTTTCCTGGATTCGATGATCAGGGTTTTATCGCCCCGAAGTATACCAAAGTTGATCCCGAAGTTGCTCATCTTGATCGCATCATCATTATCCACTTCATCGGAATAGGCCTCATCAAATTTTACCTTGTTACCATCCGCCAGTGCACGGCCTGTTTGTTTCATCATGAACAGGTTGCTCGTGAACACTACCGGATTAGCGATATTCAGAGGGCGATAGACATTATTGCTGCCGCTAACTTTGGCAGCTTCTGTCAACACCACTGACCCGCCGCCGCCTGCTGCTGCATCCGCTACAAAGAATGCTGAACCGGATTCTATCCTGGTATTGGCCACCCCTGAAGCATAAGATTTTCCGTAGTCAGGGAAAGGCAGGTAACCATCAGCGCTCCTGAAGACCACATAAGCACCCAGACCCGGGTTTCCACCATCTACCGCAGGATCCCATACCTGGAACTCATTTTTGATCCCTGAGCTTGCTGCAAATACCGTGAGGAAATCAATCGCTGATGCATATTTATTACCCACAAGGGTATGCGCAGATCCATCCGCAACGGTTACAGCAGCTAATGTTCCCTGGGAGATCGTTCCTGTTGTACGCAATACGGTGGGGCCGCCAGATCCTTCCTGTTGATTGGTCGATGCTTGTACACCTATGCTCCTGTCACCTCGTACAAAGAGCATATAGCCCTGTTCGCTGGCGATTGCCGCAGTTGTACCGGCTACGCCAGGCACCCAGGCGGTGCCATTATAAGAAAGTATTGAACTTCCGGGCGTATTATAATCAAATCCATTTGATCCCAACGTTACGGATCCCGTATACCCTGCATTGGTGGTTATGATCGTTCCAAAACCAGGATTAGGATTATTGGCCGAAGCATTTTCAGGAGGAGTTCCTATCCCGGGAGCGGTAGCTCCTTCCTGCCATGCCGCGTTGATCGTTTGACCAGCCGTTGGTGCAGATAACAATCTCCAGGAACGATAGGTTCCTTGTTTGATATGGCGCTCGACCACAACATTACCACTTATATAAGGCGCTGTACCCGGCCCTATCCTTGCTGTCTTAGTAAGGGTGCTGCGCATGTTCAGGAATCCGCCTGTGGTTAATACTCCTGCTGTTGGCAGGTAACTGTCTAAAATATACAATTTGTTCCCCAGGGTCGCCGTACCGGACGTTCTGTTGAAAGTCATGCTATTCAAGGCATTCGATACTCCATTACTTGCCTGATCGAAAAACAAACTGCTGGTCAGTGCACCTGAACCATTGATAACAAGGCCGGACGCTGATGATCCGATAAAACTGTTCGTGGCGCTCATACCTGTTATATTCCCGTTTACAGTGAGGGTATGACCATTAAGATCGAGTTTAGACGCAAGTGCCAAAGTACCTGTCACGTCCATATTTGATCCCAACTTACCTGCATTCGTTCCTGTAAAGTTGATCACACCTGAGATCGCAGAACCTGTTAATCCCGTTACAGTTTGAGTGGTTGTTCCATTTAATGTAAAGGTAGCGCCGGTATTTACCTGTTTTAGTACACCCGGACTAGTTATAGTTACATCGCCTTTCGCATTCAATGTTCCTGTACCCGTACCTGTTAGTTCAGATATGATCAGCGTTCCACCACTCAATTCAAATGTACCCCCAACTGTCATAGACCTGTTCCCACCGGATCCAGACCAGATAGAAACAAGGCCTGCTGTCTGCTTGTACTTACCAGTTATCACCCAATTCGCGGCAGATGAGCCACAAACCTGTAATTGGGTTGTTCCGGTTTGCTTTACCCACATTGTTCCAAGACAATCCATTGGTGAGGCATTAAAATCCATTTTTCCTCCACCTGTTCCAGGGCAATCCCAGGTGAAATCGTAGAATGTCTGACTTATACCGCCCGGCTTGGTAGTACCTACTACTCCTGTCACTTTACAGGTAGAAGTACCATTGCCGGTCCAGTTAGCTGTAGGTATAGTACCCCCCGTACCTGTCAGGGTATAAGTTGCGCCATTTTTAAAGAGTAATAATGTTGCTGATGCCCCGGTTATATTCGTAGCTCCATTATGGTTCATCGCAGCGGATGCACCATCTACAGAAGTAACTCCATTAGTAGTATTATAGGTTCCTGCGCCAACATTCAATGTACCATTAATGGTAGCCGTGGCGGTGGAGCCGGAAGCACCTATCTTAAGGGTTCCTGCATTGACATTAATGGTACCTGTACTGGCCACAGTAACGGCTGATCCATTCGCTGTTGAAATATTAACTGTAGCTGCCTCTGTTAAGGTAGAGGATGCGGCGACAGAAAGAGAACTATTTATGGTAAGGGTAGAAGTTCCTGCAAGTGATACTGTAGCGCCGCCCGATATAGAAAGAGAAGCAATGGTTTCTGTAGCGGGCATACTGGTGATTCCTGCAGATGTATTAAACTGCAGGAAATCTGTAGTTGCGGGAGTTGTTCTTGTAGGACTCCAGTTGGTTCCGGTGGCCCAGTTATTATTGGCGGCAGCACCTGTCCATGTATAAGTAGCTCCTATAGTAGACTGCGTTCCACTTAAAGAGGAACTTACCAGGTAATTTTCACTTCCCCCGGAACCGTTGAATTCAAATACACTGAACGTATAGGAGGTCACTGATGCAAGACCGGTAACACTCGCAGAATTGCCATTACCGGAATACACCACAAAGCTACCTGTTCCTGTCGTTGAACCGGCTCCAAAAGCAGCAGCCGAATAAGTAGTTCCATCTGTCGGAACTACAGGACTTGCTCCTTGTCTTGCCACAACGATACGGTTAGCACCATTCCCGCTTGTTGTCCAGTTCACCGTCATACTTGTACCTGTCACAGCACTAAAGCTGATCCCTGAAGAAGCAGTGCCAGGTTCGGGTGAAAGCGTTATCCTGTTACCACTAAGGAATGATCCTGTCAAATAATTCTGAATACCGCCAGATCCATTAAATTCATATACTGCAAAGTAATAGGTTGTGCCGGTTGATAGTCCCGTAACGGGCACTGATGTACCATTTCCATTAAAGACCACAAAGCTGCTACCGCCATCTGTAGAAGCACCGCTTCCAAAAGCCGGATTAGCTGAATATGTATTACCGTCAGTTGGGGCTGCAGGCGCACTACCGGCTTTTACTACTACCAGCCTGTTTGTGCCACCATTGCTCACAGGGTTAGTCCAGCTTGCTGTAATACCCGTGGTCGTTATGCCGCTAAAGACCAATGAGGTTGCAGGATTTAGTGGTTCTGAGGCCAATGTGCTCTTATTTCCTGATAAGAAAGAAGTAGTAAGGTAATTGGCAAATAATCCTCCCCCGTCATCATTGTATTCATAAACAGCTACAGTATAGGTAATGCCCGGGGAAAGGTTAGTAATGCTGACTGATGACCCTGTTCCATTAAATATTACAAAACTATTGCCGCCATCTGTGGAATTGCCATCTCCGAAATTAGCATCTGCGCCATAATCATTATTATCTGAAGGCGCTGTTGGAACAGCCCCGGCTCTCATGACCACGATGCGCCGGGATCCATTTCCATTTGACCAGGAAGCCGTCATAGAAGAAGCAGTTACAGCACTAAACAGCAGGGATGTAGCGGGTGAATTCGGTTCTGCAGCTATCCCCGCACCTGTCAGGTTCACATTTTGGACAATGGCATCATTTACACTTTCATTACTAATAACATTTCCATCGAAGTTTCCGGTACTGGCGGGATCGAATTGTACTGTGATCAATGTATTATTAACAATACCTCCCGTTTGCGTCAGCGTTATTGATGGGAAATAATTTAATCCTCCATCATCTGAAACCTGGAATCCTGCCGGCGCCGTAATTACAATATCATCTGTTAAATTACTGCCCGACACATTATAAGATAAGGTTGCCGGTGAACCTATTGCTACATTACCAAATGCAAGTAATGACTGATCGATGTTGATAGTGGGACTGGTAGCTGTCTGGAAGCTATAATCCGTTCCCGAGATACTGAATGAATTTATGAGATTATCCACAGAAACATCTGCTTCCGTAATTGATGCTTGTAAATTGGGGGTTGAACCATTTACAGATCCGTCTATATCCACTACTACAAAATAATTTTTAGCAGCTGTAGTTAATGTTTGGGCAAGGCCGCTGATCTGTATTTGCGTAGCCGTTTGTGTAACAGATAGCCCGGTAATTTCTGTATTGTCTCCTGCGGTGGTATAACTATTATCAGTAGAACTAAATACTTTAATATTATTCAACACCCCACTGGATGCAGAACTGGTATTTACATTCACAGCAGAGAAACTTTGGCTGCTGGTAGAAACTGCCGAAAATCCGATGATAGCTTTATCCGCAGTCCCCGCGATCAAAGGTGAGGAAGCAATGCCATTTGTTATTTGGTTAAATGTGGCCACTGCAATAAAGCTGTAGTTAGTTCCCGAGAAACTAAAGGTATTTACAAAATCACCTGATGTAACATTGCTATTCGTCAAAGATGGCTGTAATGCAGCTGTGCTGCTATTTACCGCAGCATTGATATCTGCCACAACAAAATAATTTTTAGCAGAGCTGGTTATTGTTTGCCCCAACACACTTAACTGTATCTGTGTCGCAGTTTGATTTACAGTGATCCCAGTTATTTCTGTATTATCGCCGGCAGTGGCATAACTATTATCAGTAGAACTATATAGTTTAATATTGGTGAGTTTTCCTATTGAGGTTGTACTTGTAGCTACGTTAAGAGCTGTAAGACTTTGGCTGCTTGTGGAAACTGCGGAAAAACCAAGAATTGCCTTGTTAGTGGAACCGCCTGGCAATGGCGATGTAGCAATACCGGTTGTCAACTGGCTGAATGTGGCCAATGCCTGGAAGCTGTAAGCCGTTCCGGTAATTGTAAAGGCGTTTACTGTACCTGAACCAACAGTAACATTTGCATTGGTTAAAGAAGGGGTAAGTGAAGCTGTACTGCTATTAACCGATCCCGTTACATCTGCTACTAAAAAATAATTTTTTGCAGTAACGCCCAATGTCTGACCCGCTATTGAAGACACTTGTATCTGTGATGCAGTCTGGGTTACGCTAATTCCCGTTATTTCTGTATTATCTCCTGCGGTGGCATAGCTGTTATCAGTAGAACTAAACAATTTTATATTGGTCAATACGCCACTTGAATTAGAAGTTGTACCAGCATTGAAAGCAGTAAGGGTTTGTGAACCTGATGAAGTGGCGGCAAAACCCAGAATTGCTTTATTAGTTGAATTAGCCTGCATGGGCGAAGTGGCTATCCCTGTCGTAAGTTGCGTAAAACTGGCAGTAGTAGCTGCTCCTGTAACTACAAGATCATCTAAGCTAAAATTACTGCCAACCCTGCGAAACACAAGGTATCCTGGTTTAGTCCCCTGTGAAGAATGGACAGTAAATGTAGCCTGAACGTAGCCCTTGTTTGCGAGAATGGAAAGAGGCGGTGTTGCACCGATAGAAAAAGCAGATGACTGAACCCAATTAGTACTGTTAATAAGGCTGGCGGTATTGCCTGTTATAGTAGTGTTAGTGGCAAAGCCCATCTGTAAGATTGCTGAGCCTGATGAACTCCAAACCCAAACATTTACCTGGGAAACACCCTGGGTAATTAATGGTGTAATAAGAAAAGCACTTGATGAACCATCGAGGTAAACAGCCTGTGCGCCGCCATGAACAGCATAACAAGCTGTAATTGAAGTAAGCGCTTGTCCTGTATTAAAAACATGTGCCATCCCAAATGCCCATCTTGATGTTGCAGACGTACTGCCGGCAGCCGTATTCGTATAACTAATGGTCGGCTGGGCCGCGGCAAGAGTAGGCGAAATGGTTGTCGCAGCAGTAACCCATCCAGCTTCATTACCGGCAACATTTTCAAAACGCTCCGTTAAAACCTGTGCTCCCACTGAGGTAACAAACAATAAGCTTATAGCCAATACAAAAAAACGACGAATATTCCTGTTGATGATCTTTTTAAAGTAAGACGGTGTCTTAATTACAGGATAATGTAAAGTTCTTTTCATGATGCAAGTTTTGATATGCTCAATGTCCATGTTGTAACACTGAAATAAGTGAATATCGTTTACTGGTTTTACGGAAAATGGATCTTAGAGAATATATTTTAGTTAAGGGAAAATGCAGTTGGATAAATACCTAAGGGCTTTTCAGAAACAAGGATAAAAGGAAAAGCAAGCTGGTCCTATTCTTAGCAGTGTGTCGTAAACAACAACTTTCTCTTTTTATTTCATAACAGCCATTACAAACTATTTGTAACCCCAGGTACTAAGAAAAACAAGCAAGCAATCATTTTTAGTATCTTAAATTTAGACAGTATTTTCTATATTTTTCCACAACTGTTTTTGTTTATTTACGCAATCGTTCCCGGCAAATAGCAGGGTATTAAATTTTAATTATAATCGCCATTTTTCTATATTTTTTTCAGTTGATGTTTATATTTTTCACCTAAAACAAATTATACATTATTTTGATATAATTCCCTGTGTCTCATATTTCTATGCCTTTATCAACTATTCATTACAATTGCTGTTCTATTACTATTTCCTATATCGACCTCAATACTATATTATTTTGTATGTCTGGTGATTGCCTGTAAAAAAAAGCCTGTTTTGAGAACTATTTTTAAACGATAAAAATGTTTGAAAAGTTGCCGCCGTTTTAGCGAAAATCTGTGGCTTTCCTGGAGCCGGGAGCCTTAATAAAATCCCCGGGGTATTTCCGGCAATATCTCCACAGTATTCCTATAAATTCCGGGTATTCCCGCAGGTGAATGCCACGGCTTTTTACCGCGACAATAAATGCCAAACCAAAGCTTACGGCAAAATTGATAAAGCCGATACCCAATATCCCCGATAAAGTATAGCAGAGTTCACGGGTACTGATCATCCCGTCCAATCCAAAAAAGCCAATGGCAGCATTGGCAGCTGAAATAGTAATATGACGAATGTCGAACGGTAAACCAAAGATATGCCCTATAAATGCAGCCATCCCTAAGAAGAATCCAAGAGAGATATTACCAACCAAAGCGCCTAAATTATGTTCTATATACCGGATGATCCTGTATTGTTTTTTTTCACTGAAACTATTTTTAAAAAAAGCTATGTGGCCAATCCTTTCCGGGATCTTTCCATATACTACATAGTTCTCAACATATCCAGCTACCAAACCACTCAGGAAAAGAAAGAAGCCCGTAAAACAGGCATATAACCATGCAAGACTATGAAAAGGTTGCTGGTCGACCAATAATTGATGTGCTGCAGCAGCTTCGGCGATCTTGCTGCCACTTACTATAAAGAAAAGCCAGGCCAATATATAAGTAAGCGGAAATACTACCAGCAGGTTACCTGCAAAGGAAGCCAGTTGTGTGCGACTGACCTTTGCAACTGTGATCGCTAAATTGCGCAGATCCGGGTGATCAGCTTCTTTTTTAACATCAAAAGAAGCAGCAACGTTATTGGCAGTATATGCCGGTTGCTTGGTGGCCAGGGTTGCTCCCGTGTCCTGGATCAAAATAAATCCTAAAGAATAATTGCTGCTGTACAGGAATGCCTGCCAGAAAGGAGCCAGGTGCATCCTACCCAACAAATTCTTGATGATGCCGATAAATGAAATGATGATTCCTCCGCCTGCCGCACTCCAGAACATCTTCCAGTATTCTTTACCGGTAGTAGTGATATATTTCTCTCCTGTTCTGCCGCCATGTTCTGCGATCTGGTAAGCGAGGAAGCCTGTATTCTCGCTCAGAAATTCCCTGACAGAATGCTTCCTGTTCTCGTTATGTACCACCGTAGTAAAATATTCTACAAAACGTTCTGTATGAAAATAATTATTCCTGTTCAATACATCCACAATAATAAAGATCCGGTCGATCTGTTGCTGCAAACGCGTAAGAATATATATCTGTGCGAGGTTTGTTCCGTAAGTGGTTCGCTGCTCTTTGATCCAGTGAATACTTTGGTTGCAATTATGTAGTGCCTCTGTGATATCATCGAGCAATATTTCCTGCCGGGAGTTCACAACTCCACCATCATGCAGGTGCAGGTATTCATTCACCAGCCTGTTCTGTTCAAGAAAAGGGTAAACAGCATCCTCAAAATTCTCATAACGATGAGTGATCTCTTTTTCTAATCCCAATGTGGTGACCCGGTAACTAAGCACCTCCAAAGACCGCCTTAATTGCCTGATCAATGCCGGCTCGGTAAGATTGATATGTATGCCCAGCATCTCAAAGAATTGCTGCCACAGGTTTTGATCAACCCCTTCCACCCATACATAATCTTTCTTATTATAAAATACTTTATTAATTACATATAGGAAATTATCCGGGCTTTGTAATTCCGGTAATATTTTGTGTTTGATCTTCCTTGTCAGCTCCTGCACAAAACCTCTGCTGCTCAGGATACCGCTTTCAGTTAGTGCGGTGACAATATTGGCTTTCACGACCAGGGCAAGCAATACTTTACGCAGTGATAGTAAAGATCTTTTATCCTGCGACAGCTGGTATAGTACTGCTTTGAAATTTATTTCCGCCTGCTCAATATCTGTTGACCTTGGTGGCCTGATCTTATTCACGAGTTCCACCAGGAATTCAAGATTACGGTTTGGAGAATGCAACGGGAGAACAATCGCCTGTTGTTTTTTGGGTTGTTCCTGCTGCTGTTTATTTTTCTTACCAAGACCGAACATATGAGGCTAAGGAAATCCTGTTAAAGATATACTAATGACATTCAACAGGTTCAAAATGTTGCATAGTAATGTTTTAATAACCTGTAATACAATTTCCAGTGCCTAATAAGGCTTGCGGGAGGATAAGTTGTGTCTGCCAGCTACCTGACTGCCAGTAAATAGATGTATTGTGCGGAGTAAGACCGAGATAACCATGAAGTAAGGTCCCTATAAAGTCCCTATAATATCCCTATAATATCCCTATAGATCCTTACGGTTATCACTATATATTGTGCGTATATTAAATCCGGTGAAGAAAATTTTTGCCGAAAATTGAGTATCAGCCATTATCCCCGCAAAAAAGCAAAAATCAAGCCGGGAACTGCTTTTTAACGATAATTCATCGTAGTTTTGTGTTGAATAAACACAATGCCTTTACAAACAAATATAGCGCCCCGCCATAGCGAGGAAATGGATACATTGACTGTGAGCGATGAGCCTTGTACGCTGATCGTGTGGAACGATGACGTAAACAGTTTCGATTGGGTGATAGAAACACTTATAGATGTATGTGGTCATTCTGTAGAGCAAGCTGAGCAGTGTGCTTTTATTATCCATCACAAAGGCAAATATGCAGTGAAGCAGGACGACTATGATACCTTAAAGCCGATGTGCGATGCTATCACTGACAGGGGGATCGGGGCTACTATTGAAATTATTGCTGAACGCTGAACGCCAGGCCACTAACAACCCCAAAGTTCTTTCAGACTGACTATCCCTTTTAAGGTTTGCGTTTGCTTAAATAACAACAATGATCCTCCTTACCAAAGATCTCGTTTTTCCTCCAATAGAAATGGCTGACGAAAATGGGTTGCTTGCAATCGGTGGAGACCTCAGCGTGGAGCGATTACTGCGGGCTTACCGTACCGGGATCTTTCCCTGGTATAATGAAAATGAACCCATCTGCTGGTGGAGCCCTGATCCCCGTTTTGTTTTATCTCCTGCTGAATTAAAGGTTAGCAAGAGTATGCAGACCATTTTACAGAATGGTCATTTTCGTTTTACCATTAACCGGGCATTCAACGAAGTGATACAAAACTGCCGATCAATAACACGTAAGGGCCAGGAAGGAACATGGATATCTCCCGCGGTTCAAAAAGCGTATATGCGTTTACATGAGTTGGGTTATGTACACAGCGCAGAAACATGGATGAATGGTGAACTGGCAGGAGGATTGTATGGTGTACGACTGGGTAATATCTTTTTTGGGGAAAGCATGTTCAGCAACTTCAGCAATGCCAGCAAATTTGCCTTTATCAATTATGTAAGACAGTTACAAAAAGAAAATGTGCAGCTGATCGATTGCCAGGTGTATACTTCTCATTTGGAAAGCCTGGGTGCAAGGATGATAGAGAGGAAGAAATTTGTTTTGTTACTGGAAGAAAATATACCGCGGTTGCCAGGCATTTGATTGTGGATGAACAATTTTTTATTAAAAGCCACCAGCCTACTTTTCAATAAATTCTATTGATTATCATTATTTTACATCTTTATTTTTCCTCTAATAACATCTTGTTTGCAATTTTAAAATTCTTCAATGCAACATTTTTGCATAACTGTTTGTCTGAATGCAAACCGATTGTTTATTAACCCAAAAAAATCAATTATGAAAAAGCTATTTGTTTTAACCCTGGCGTTGATCAGCCTGGGTAGTGTGGCTGTGGCCCAAAAAGGTTCTATCCTTACCTATGGTACTTTAACAGTATCATCCGACAAAGATTCCGACGGATCTAAATCCAGCAGCTGGGGACTTACTCCAGGTATTGTTACCAGTTCCACGATCACTGGACAGCAGGTTTAAATATCGGCGCAGGTGGTGATAAAGATGAGATCGGCACATCTGGCAATTATGACAAGACCTCTTACTTTAACATCGGTCCATTCATCCGTTATTCCAAAGGACTTAGTGATATCTTCAGCGTTTTTATGCAGGGCGACTTTAACTACCTGAGTCAAAAAGTATCGGACTTCGAAGAGCCTTCTGTTAAAACTGATGGCTTTGGCGTTAAAATTAGTCCAAACATTGGGGTAAATGTCACCAATGGTTTTTGCTTAAATTTTGGCTTTGGTGGTATAGAATACAAAACCCTCAAAGCTGATACTGATGGTGCAAAAGCAAGCAACTCATTTGACCTGACCTTTGGACAACAGATCAATGTAGGTGTCTCTAAAAATTTTGGTGGTAAGAAAAAATAATTTGTTCTCTTAAACCACCGTGCCGCTCACTTAAGTGCCAGGCACGGTGGTTTTTTTATTTTCCGAACTTTTGTTTTAGCGCTGTCAATGCATCATTCATCGGCATCTCTGCAATATTCTTTTCCTGCCTGTTCAGCCGACCTGCAGGCTTTTTGTACTGTCCCCGTGCCGGAGCTTCTATTGTTTGTTTGATCGATAATGCAATGCGTTTCCTTGCAGCATCTACTTCGAGTACTTTAACTTTAACCTTCTGGTTTAATTTTAACGCCTCATTTGGATCAGTGATATAGGTATGTGATATCTCAGATACATGCACCAGGCCGTCCTGCTTTACACCTATGTCCACAAAGGCCCCGAACCTGGTTATGTTGGTCACCACACCCGGCACTTCCATCCCGGTCTTTACATCATCTATGCTGTATATATTGGCGAATTCAAATTGTTGCACTTCACTTCTTGGATCAAGTCCGGGTTTCTTTAATTCATTTAAAATATCCTTAACCGTTAGTTCTCCAAACTGTTCAGTAATATACTTTTTTGGGTCAATCGTTTTCAGCAGGGTCTCATTTCCTATCAGTGACCTGATATCCGTACCTAATTCTTTTGCCATTGCTTCCACAATAGAATAAGATTCCGGATGCACTGCACTTTCATCCAGCAATGCTTCTCCTCTCCTGATTCGTAAGAAGCCCGCACATTGCTCAAATGCTTTACCACCCAATCTTGGAACACTCAATAATTGCTTGCGGCTACTGAATTTACCTATCTCATTCCTGTACTTAATGATATTATCTGCCAGTGAACTCCCGATACCACTTACATAGCTCAGTAAATGTTTACTGGCTGTATTCAGGTTGACGCCAACATTATTTACACAACTCACTACTGTTGCATCCAGTCTTTCCTTTAAACGGAACTGGTTTACATCGTGCTGGTATTGTCCAACACCAATACTTTTCGGATCGAGCTTTACCAACTCTGCCAGGGGATCCATCAACCTTCTTCCTATACTCACTGCACCACGCACAGTAATATCTTCATTGGGGAATTCTTCTCTTGCGATCTCAGATGCAGAATAGATGGAGGCACCATCTTCATTCACAAGGAATACAGGCAATCCAAGGTTAAGCTTCTTAATGAATTGTTCTGTTTCTCTTCCTGCCGTACCATCGCCAATGGCAAATACTTCAATGCCATACTGGCTGACCAGGTTCTTAATTTTTATTTCTTCTGCCGCTAAACGATTGGCTTCGTGTGGAAATATAAGATCTGTCTTTTGCAGGTTTCCTTTTTCATCCAGGCAAACCAGCTTACAACCCGTGCGATATCCCGGATCGATGGCAAGAATCCGTTTACTTCCCAAAGGTGAACTCAATAACAACTGACGAAGGTTCTCTGCAAACACATTGATCGCATCCTCATCTGCTTTTGTTTTTAGTACTGTCCTGTATTCAGTCTCCAATGCCGGCTGTAATAATCTTTTATACGCATCTTTAATTGCTTTACGCAACTGGTCGCTGCTACTGCTCATTCCCGTTATATACAATCCTTCTATTATTTCCAGCGATGCCTGTTCTTCCGGTGCGATCGCAATGCGCAGGTATCCTTCCAGGAAACCACGTAATACCGCCAGTACCCGATGTGAAGGAATCTTCGAAATCAATTCTGTAAAATCGAAATAGTCTTTATACTTGACTCCTTCTGTTTCTTTATCGGCAATGACCTTACTTTGCAATGTGGCTGCCGACTCAAACAATTTACGCAGCTTTGCTCTTACCTGGGCATCTTCATTCACCTGTTCAGCAATGATATCCCTTGCTCCCTGTAAAGCAGTATCTGTGTCTGCTATTTTCTCATTGATGAATGTTGTTGCTTCGGCAATAAGATCAATATCCTTTTGCGCCAATAATACATCTGCCAGGGGCTGCAACCCATTTTCTCTTGCTGTTTGTGCTTTTGTTTTTCTTTTTGGTTTGAAGGGCAGGTAAATATCTTCCAGCCCGGCCATTGTCGTAGCCTTATTGATCTTCTCCTGCAAGGCTTCTGTCATTTTCTCCTGCTCTGTGATCGTCTTTTCAATGAATGCTTTTCTTTCTGTAAACTCTTTCAGGAATTTTGCTTCATCCTGTATCTGCTGGATCTGCACCTCATCTAATGCACCTGTTTTATCTTTTCGGTAACGGGCAATGAATGGGATGGTAGCTCCCTCCTCCAACAGGCTTAATACTGCTTCTACCTGCGATAATTTTATATTTAGTTTTTGGGCTATTGGTTGTGTGAACATTGTTTATTTAAATAATTAGTAAGAATTAATAATTGAAATGGTTTCTTTTGGGCGGCGAAAATAATGTGGTGGAATGACATAAAAAAGTTGAAAATACCAGTTGCTTGCTGGTGTAAGGATAGCTGATTTGGAATGTGGATATTTTGTTTTATTGGAGCAATAAAATTTTCTTTTCGGGGTTTGCTTCTATAAATGTGTAGATGCTGTTCCGGATATAATCGTTATCAGCGTAGGGATTCAGAAAATTCTTTATTTGCGTGGCAGATGTATATGATATTGAGGAAGGAAGATAACCCATGCCCCAGAAACTGCCCCGCTCAATCAGCAGGCACAACTTTTCATCTTCCCTTATCCCTTCATCCAATACAGCAAAAGTGGGAAGTTTTTCTTCCAGTGCCTCCAATGCCTGTTTTACTTTTCCATTATAGATCACGGGAGGATCGATGAATTTCATATCCTCGTTACTGAAGGCAGTTTTATCAAGAAAACATAATTTTTCATTCAGCCCGAATTCTTCTGTCATCTTTCTTAAGAGCACAAGCCCTTCATGCAACAGATTAAAACTGTATAAAGGATGTAAATACTTTTTCTTCTTATCGATCGCCAGTCTCATGTATCCCCTGTTGTCTTCGAACATATACAAACCGAATTTTTGTACAGGTTGTTTCTGGCTTACGTTATATCTTGGCCATAGTCTTTTTATCTCCGTACTTTCCAGTACGATCGATTCCAGTTCATTGGCACATTCTTTATAACTTATTGTATGAATGTTTCGCAGGAAATTTTGCCGCTTCCTGTCAGGATCATTGTGTGTAAAATGACTGCTGACACGTTTTTTAATATTGATCGCCTTGCCTACATATACTATTTTACCCTTTGCATCATGAAAATAATATACGCCCGGCCTAACGGGCAATTTTTCCACATCCTCTTTCTGGAGATGCAGGGGAAGCCACTGATCGCCGGAACTTCTTTTTAGCATCTGGTCAATATGTATCTGCCCGCCATTGGCAAGATACTGTTCAAATAATTTTACAGTTGCTTTCGCATCTCCCCCGGCCCGGTGCCGGTTATCTATGTTTATTTCGAGTGAGCGGCAAAGATTACCCAGACTATAGGATGGTAAGCCGGGGAATACCTTTCTTCCCAATCTTACTGTACACAGCTTTTTCGTCGTTAGGTCATAGCCGGCTGTTTTCAGCTGGTGCTTAAGGAAAGAATAATCAAAGTTGACATTGTGTGCGATGAAAATATTATTCTCCAGTATCTCAAAAACTGTTTCCGCTACCTCATTAAAGGTTGGAGCATCTTCTATCATTGTATTGTCGATCCCTGTGAGTGCAGTGATATAACGAGGAATAAGCTGAAGAGGATTGATCAGTGTTTCAAAATGTTTAGTGATCCTTTTCCCGTCATGCACATAAATAGCAATTTCAGTAATACCATTCGCTGAAGCATATCCGCCTGTTGTTTCTATATCTACTATTGCATACATGGGGTATCAAATATAGGGATACTAAAGGAATTAGCAAAATCAATGGAACGGTATCAGCTCCCCGGAAGATGTCAGCTTAACTTACTTAACTTTACCTTTTACCTCAAAAATTAACGCTATGCAGTTTGAACTTTCCGAAGAGCAGCTGATGATACAAAAAGCTGCGAGGGATTTTGCCATTAACGATTGCCTGCCGGGGGTTATTGAAAGAGATGAATTACAAAAATTTCCAAAAGAACAGATCCTAAAACTGGCCGACCTTGGTTTCCTGGGTATGATGGTAAAACCGGAATATGGGGGAAGCGGAATGGATACGATGAGTTATGTATTGGCAATGGAAGAGATCAGTAAGGTTGATGCAAGTGTAAGTGTTTGCATGAGTGTGAACAACAGCCTGGTGTGTTATGGTTTACAGGAATATGGTACTGAAGAACAAAAACAACAATACCTGGTACCACTTGCCCATGGAAAGAAAAATGATGAATTATATATAGGGGCTTTTTTATTAAGCGAACCGGAAGCAGGCAGTGATGCTACTTCACAACATACCACTGCAGAAGATAAAGGCGACTATTATTTATTGAACGGCACTAAGAACTGGATCACCAATGGTGGTACAGCCAGTGTGTACCTGGTAATGGCACAAGCTGATGCCAGCAAAGGAAGCCATGGCATCAATACATTGATCGTTGAAAAGAACTGGCCCGGCGTAGTAGTAGGCGCAAAGGAAAATAAACTGGGTATCCGCGGCAGTGATACGCATACTATCTTATTCAATGATGTAAAAGTTCCTAAACAAAACAGGATCGGTGAAGAAGGGTTTGGTTTTACATTTGCCATGAAAACACTGGCGGGCGGAAGGATCGGCATCGCTTCACAGGCATTGGGTATTGCCTGTGGCGCCTATGAGCGATCGTTAGCTTATAGCAAACAGCGGAAGGCTTTCGGAAAGGAGATCATGAATCACCAGATCATACAGTTCAAACTGGCTGATATGGCAACCCGTATCGAAGCGACCCGCCTGCTTTGTTTAAAAGCCGCCTGGGAAAAAGACCAGCAGCTCGATTATGCATTAAGTAGTTCTATGGCAAAAGTGTATGCTTCCGAAACAGCAATGTGGACGACAACCGAAGCGGTACAAATTCATGGGGGCTATGGTTTTGTAAAAGAATACCATGTAGAACGTTTGATGAGAGATGCGAAGATCACGCAGATATATGAAGGAACCAGTGAAGTACAGCGAATCGTTATTAGCAGAGCTATTTTGAAGTAGGTTAATGGTTGATGGTCCATGGCCATAGTTGATTATTATCAACGTTGATCTATTGAGTTTCTGAATCCGGATAAGTTGTACAATTCATAAGAAGGAAAAGACATTGCAAGTTTATTTATCTCAATAGCCAGATCTAATGCAGTGTCCAAATATTCAACGATTCAAATTTGAAAGCCATTTATCAAAAGTAAAGCATGCTTCCAAAATTTCTGGTTAACTTTATTTACCTTCGAAATGATACAATTAGCTCATAGTCCATAGACCCTGGTTGATGGACCACGGACCATAGACCATGGACAATATTCATATAAATAAACAAAAATATACGGCGATACTTGAAGAACTTAAAGGAAGAGCCACCCTTGTCGCAGTTTCTAAAACCAAGCCAGTTGAGGATATACAGGCATTATATGATCTTGGGCAACGTGATTTTGGTGAGAACTACGTGCAAGAGCTTGTAGATAAATATGCAGTCTTACCTAACAATCTCCGCTGGCATTTTATCGGGCATTTACAAAGCAACAAAGTAAAATACATTGCACCATTTGTACACCTGGTTCATGGCGTAGACAGCCCGGGCTTACTAAAAGAGATCGACAAACAGGCTGCAAAGAACGGCCGCGTGATCGACTGTCTCTTACAGGTTCATATCGCTAAGGAAGAGACGAAGTTTGGGCTAGATGAAAACGAACTTAATACCATCATCCAGCAACAAATAACACAACCCCTGAAGAATATACAGCTTAAGGGATTGATGGGAATGGCTTCATTTTCGGATGATATGCAGCTGGTAAGAAGCGAATTCGCTTACCTTGGATCTGTCTTTGAAAGAATTAAAAAAATCATTACTTCATTTTCAATACTCAGTATGGGAATGAGTGGCGATTATCTTGTAGCACTTGAAGAAGGCAGCACGATGGTTCGCATCGGGAGCTTATTGTTCGGCGAAAGAAATTATACGAAATAATGAGCAGTGAAATCATCATCCTTTGCATTGCCGCCCTGGCTGCAGGTTTCATTGATGCCATTGTAGGTGGTGGCGGACTAATTCAAACCCCGGCAACATTAGTGAGCTTACCTCATCAACCAGTTCCTACATTATTAGGCACTACGAAGATCCCCTCCTTTTCCGGAACTACTATTGCTGCTGTACAATATGCAAAAAGAGTATCGCTAAGATGGAAAATATTATTACCAATGTGCAGCATTGCATTGGTAGCTGCTTATGCAGGTTCAAAAACGGTTAGCCTGGTGAGCAGCTCATTTATGAAACCAGTGATCTTTGTCGTGCTGATCATCGTGGCCATCTACACCTATACTAAAAAAGATTTCGGCATAGGCACTACAAAAGATATTCATCATAAAAAAGAACTAATGTATGTATGCTTATTTGCCCTCATCGTTGGCTTTTATGATGGTTTTATTGGTCCGGGTGCCGGAAGTTTTTTAGTAATGTTTTTCATCAGTGCATTGGGATTTGATTTTCTGAAAGCCAATGCCCATGCAAAATTTGTAAATGTGGCTACCAATCTTGGTTCGATCATTTTCTTTTCTTCTACCGGCCATATACTTTTTCATTATGCCATTCCTATGGCTGTTTGCAATTTCATCGGGTCGCTTTGCGGAGCAAGGTTGGCTATCCTGAAAGGCAATCGTTTCATCCGTATATTTTTCCTTGCAGTGGTGGCGGGGACGATATTGCGTTTTGGATATGATATCTTTTTTAAACAATAATAAGGTCTTAACCTGGTAACTGCCAATACAGTTCATTATTTTTATAGCTAATTTATTCGATGCAAAATAGCTTTATTGAATACATTTACCTTGTACTGATCATCCTGGCACTTGTCATGCTGGCCAACAAACTCCGGTTGCCTTACCCGGTCATACTGGTATTAGGCGGATTGGCATTAAGTTCTGTATCAAGATTCTCAAAGATCACTATTGACCCTGAGCTGGTTTTCTTTATTTTTCTTCCGCCATTACTTTATGAAGCAGCCTGGCAAATATCATGGAAAGAGTTTTGGAAATGGAGAAGGATCATTGCAAGCTTTGCCTTCCTCATAGTCCTAATTACTTCATGTGTAGTTGCCTTCGCATCTTATGCGATCATCCCGGGATTTACACTGGCGTTAGGATTTTTGTTGGGAGGTATTGTATCACCACCAGATGCAATTTCTTCGACCACCATCCTCCGACAGGTGAAAGCACCTAAATTACTGATCAGTATAATTGAGGGAGAAAGTTTACTCAATGATGCTTCTTCACTAATTGTCTTTCGCTTTGCACTGGCAGCAGTGATAACAGGGCAGTTCCATTTCGGGGAAGCTGCCAGCAGCTTCTTTCTCGTTATTATATTGGGAACACTTATTGGTATTGCTATTGGATTTATTTTTTATGCTCTTCATCGATGGATGCCCACCACTACCAGCATAGAGATCATGCTTACCCTGGTAACCCCGTATTGTATGTATTATGCAGCGGAATATTTTCATTTCTCCGGTGTATTATCAGTTGTGAGTGGAGGATTACTTCTTTCCGGTAAACGACAGACCATGCTCAATTACCGGAGCAGGATAGAAGGAATCAATGTATGGAGCAGCTTTGTATTTGTGTTAAACGGTCTCGTCTTTTTTCTTATCGGTTTGCAACTGCCTTTAGTTACTGCCCAGTTAGGAGACATTAGCATAGGCAGGGCCATTGGCTATGGATTAGCCATATCATTTGTGTTGATCATTGCAAGGCTGCTGTGCACCATTGGCGCTTCAATGTTTACCCGTTTTGCCAGTCATTTTATTACTGTTGCTGATGCAAACCCTGGCTGGAAAGGGCCCATCATTTTTGGATGGTCCGGAATGCGGGGAGTGGTATCACTGGCAGCAGCATTGTCTATTCCTTTGCTGATCGGGGAAGGACAACCTTTTCCTTACAGGAACCTTATTCTCTTTATCACTTTTATTGTCATCCTGGTAACCCTGGTCTTACAGGGATTAACGCTTCCATGGGTGATCCGAAAAGTAAACCTGGAGGACCGGGACAATTTGATACCCGAACAGCAGCAGGAAATGATCATCCAAAAGAAAATGGCTCATTATTCCCTGCAATACCTGGAAGAAAAATACGGAGGAGAACTTCAGAATGAACATTTAAGTAATCTACATACCAGATTGAAGATAGAGTTGAGATTTTTCAATGAGGAACTTGAAGAAATCAGCAATGACCACGGAAACAGTTTTAAAAACTATCAACGCATTTACCTTGAGCTATTAGATGAGCAGCGACGGGTACTTGATAAGATAAATCACCGTGCCGAATTTGATGAAGAGCTGATCCGGAAATATCTCAACCTGATAGACCTTGAAGAATTAAAAGTGCGGGAAAAGCAACTATAGGATACCTGGCATTTCCTTCATCCTAACTTTCTTTGTATTACCAATTTAATCGCTTCTTCTTACCAGCTTTGTACTTTCTTTGTTCCCGCTTCGTTTGGAAAGAAAGCACCCTATAATTTGTTAAATTTTTAACAGGTATTATGGACTCCGGCATGGTATTGAATCGTTAGGGTAAAATGAATACCTTTGTCATGTACTACTTAACTACCATGGACGCAACATTTGAAGCCGAAAAGAACAGGAAGGCACTCAGCTATACGGCTATCATTTGCGCCATACTTATTCTCCTGGCAATATTTATTACCTGGCCATTATTAAAACCGCCTGTTCCCGTGGCAGAAGACCTTATTGAGATCAATTTGGGTAATGATATGGAAGGCTTTGGTGAAACACAACCATTGATCAAAGGAGACATGTCTCCCACACAAAGCCAACCCGAAGCACAACAAGCAAGAGCTGCTATCACACCTGATGAACCTGCCAAGGATATAGAAGAAGATAATGATGAAGAAGCTGTACCCGTTCCCAAACCCGAAAAGCCATCACCCAAAGCCAATACCATCGCTAAAGAACCCTCCACAAAAACTGTCAAAACAAAAGCTCCTGCACCTGTTGTGATGCCGGCGCCCAAACCCCAGAAACCTGTGGCTACTTATAATGGTCCCGGTAAAGGAAACGGGAATGGCGCTACAGAAGATAATGGTTATCGTTACCAGGGTAACAATCCAAATGGAAAAGGAGATGCAGGAAGCCCGGCAGGTAAACCTGATAGTTATGGCAATTCACCCGGTGGTAAAACGGGTGCAAGCATAAGCAGGGGGCTTACTGGCAGGCGTATTACTTATTTCCCCAGCTACCAGGATGAATTCAATGAGAATGCAAAGGTTGCAGTAGATGTTTCTGTTGACAAGCAGGGGAAAGTATTATCTGCTACTTATCAGCCAAAAGGCTCAACCACTTCAAATAGTTTCTACAAACAAAAAGCAATAGAGAAAGTAAAACAATCAAAATTAAATCCTGATCCCGCAGGCGATGATGTGCAGACGGGCACTATCATTATTAATTTTAAAGTGACGAATTAATTTCAGCTTTTTTAAATGAGTCATTCTGCTTTAACTTCACAAAATGACTTACCAGCAAACGATCGATTATTTATATACCCAGCTTCCTATGTTCAGCAAGATAGGTGCTGCTGCTTATAAAAAAGACCTGCACAATACGATCGTATTATGTGAAGAACTGGATAATCCACATCTAAAATTTAAAAGTATCCATATTGCCGGCACCAATGGCAAGGGCTCTACCAGCCATATGCTGGCAGCTATTTTACAGCAGGCCGGCTACAAGACAGGATTATATACTTCACCACATTTATACGACTTCAGGGAAAGAATAAAAATAAATGGCGAGCCCGTCAGTGAAGCATTTGTAATTGATTTTGTTGAAAGAACAACAGGCATAATGGAAGCCATACATCCTTCCTTCTTTGAGCTCACTGTTGCAATGGCCTTTGATCATTTTGCAAGAGAAAGAGTTGATATCGCAGTCATAGAAACAGGGTTAGGGGGACGACTGGACAGTACAAATATCATAACACCTATATTATCCCTGATCACTAATATCGGGTACGACCACATGAACATACTGGGTAACACATTGCCTGAAATCGCCACAGAAAAAGCAGGGATCATTAAACAAAATATTCCTGTGGTGATCGGGGAATACACAACAATCACAAAACCTATATTCATTCAAAAAGCTGCTGAATGCAATGCGCCTATATATTTTGCACAGGACTTATATGAATTGAGTGAAGTAAGAAGTACGAAGTATGAATTGATCCTGGACGTTAAAGATGTAAATAATAAAAATCAAGAAACATTTTCGCTAGACCTGAATGGTCTATACCAGACAAAGAACCTGCGAACTGTATTATGTGCAGAAGGATTACTGATGAATGCAGGATTTATTATCAGTAAGGAGGCTGAGAAATATGCATTGGCTAATGTAAAGAAACTAACAGGCCTTTACGGCCGATGGGATATAATCAATGAATCGCCGCTGGTAGTTTTGGATGTTGCACACAATGAAGATGGAATAAAACAGGTATTAGACCAGGTTGAAAAAGTATACGGTATTGCTTACCCGCAGGTTCACTTCGTATTGGGTATGGTAAAGGACAAGGATATTGAGAAAGTATTGCCATTATTACCACAGGATGCTAATTATTATTTCACACATGCACATATTCCAAGAGCTTTAACTGCTGAAGAACTATCACATAAAGCAGCCCAGTATCAATTAAACGGCAAATATTATAATGATGTGAATGAAGCGATAAAGGATGCAAAACAAAAAGCAACATCCAACGACCTTATTGTTGTTTGCGGAAGCGTGTTTTTAGTTGCGGAAGTAAATAGGGAACAGATTGCTTATGGTTGATTTTTTAATGGCTGATGTATTCCTATTTATGACCCTTAGATTATCTATCAGCAATTAGAATGTAATTTTTTCGGAATCTAATTTTTGGAAGGCGTATGATAAGCAGCAAACATGCAATGCCTGGGCAAATTCATTTTGATGAAGCATTTTTCTTACTTCTTCCAACGGTTTTAAAATGATCTCAATCTCTTCGTTGGCATCCAGGCTTTGTTTGCTTATTTTTTTTCCACCCCTTGCCAGGTACAACCAGGTATAATTATCCAGCACGCCCGGGTTGGCCGCAACCTTTCCTACATAATCAATCGTTGAAAATTCATATCCTGTTTCTTCCAACAGCTCTCTTGCTATTGCTTTTTGAGGATCCTCTTCTTTATCAATAAAGCCACCGGGTATCTCCAGTATCGTTTCGCCGATAGGGTGCCGGTATTGCTTTGCCAGTATCGCCTTCCCATCTTCTGTTACGGCAAGGGCGCAGACAGATAGCGGCAACTCAACCACATAATAGGATTCAACGATCTTGCCATCCGGCATTTCACATTTATCTACACGGGCTGTAAAGTATTGATGTTCGGATATATATTGAGAGGAGAGTGTTTTCCAGTTCATGCTATATTGTAAGATTGCTGATGATTATTTTTATTTCGGGGCTAGCGTGGGGCCATCGTGAAACGACAAACGTGAAACGTGAGTGCCATACCTGCCGTTTCACGTCTCACGTTCCACGTTTTATAAATTTACCATTTCATTCTTTCCCTTAACCTGGTTATATGTGCCGTATGATGCTTCGCATGCCATGCATACATGCCTAACAAAAACCATAAGGTCATTTGTTTATTATGTTCAGGATGAAAAACGGTCCGGTTCCATTCCTCTTCTTTAATGTGTTTTAATACCTCTACCCATCTTGAATGGACCGCATACAATAATGTTATTGAAATATTCACTGGAAGGTTCTTAGTATCATCCATTTCTGCCCACAAAGCCTCTTCGTAAGGTTTTATGGTAGGATTATCTTCTGTTAATCCCAGTTTGAACCGTATATAAGCATTCATATGACTGTCTGCTACATGATGCACCAATTGCTTGACTGTCCAGCCTTCTGGCCGGTAAGGAGTGTTCAACTGTGCTTCATCCAGGTTCAATATTGCATGCTCAATGTGCTGTGGTAAAAATTGTATGTCCCTTATCCATTCTTTCATTTGTTTATCAGAAAATGGCTGGGGCTGGTATTTACCTATGGGATATTTTAATTCTTCCATAAATATTAATTTATAGACCTGTTTATTTTACACCATCCGGAGTATTAATAGCGGGTGCTGCTGCTGCCTGTGCTGCTTGTTTGATACCCAGTAATTCCATTTCAAAGATCAATGCAGCACCACCGGGGATATCTGCACCTGCTCCCCTGTCGCCATAACCCAGGTCACTTGGTATATATACTTTCCATTTTTCACCTACGTGCATCAGTTGCAGGGCCTCTGTCCATCCTTTGATCACACCTCCTACCGGTATGGTGAGTGGTTCGCCGCGTTTATAGGAATTATCAAATTCCTTTCCGTCGATCAGTGTACCTGCATAATGAGCTACTACGGTATCTTCTAATTTTGGAGAGGCAGATACTGAATCCGCTTTTCTTAATACTTCATATTGTAATCCACTGGGTAAAGTAATTACTTCTTTACGTTTAGCATTGGCATCCAGGAAAGCCTTGCTCTTTTGTTTTTCAACATCCGCTTTTTGCTTTTCCATGGCAGCTTTCTGTACTGAGAATTTCTGGAGCTCCTGCTGGATACATGTATTCGCCTGCTGGTCGTTCAGGGTCAATGTTTTCTTTTGAAATACATCATTCATTGCTTTTTGCATCGCTGCATACCCCACTGTAGTGATTCCCTGTGATGAAAGATTATGAGCGATATTCATTCCCAGTGCATAACTAAATGAATCGGATGAATTCTTTAAACTATTTGTTGTAGCGGGTGTTTTTTGATTTACCGTGGTCTTAGGTTTTACTGCTGTCTTAGGCTTTGATTGCGCTTGTACAGCCACACCTGTCATTGTTATTCCAATGATCCCTAAAATAAAATGCTTCATTGTTTTGTTTATTTGTTTTATGTATGTGTTCGGTTTAAAAATTTATTCGTCCCTGATCTCTTTTCCTGTAAGATGAATGAAAACATCCTCAAGGTTAGCCGCCTTTACCTGCTTAGGCCGCTCAAACCCGGTGGCTACCAGGTCGTCGATCATTTTGTCCGGTGAAGCGAGTGCTATGATCTTTCCCTCATCCATAATAGCAATCCTGTCGCATAATTGTTCCGCTTCATCCATATAATGTGTGGTGATGATCACGGTAGTCCCTTTCTCCCGGATATTTCTCACCAGGCTCCATAGATTTCTTCTTGCCTGTGGATCAAGACCTGTAGTTGGCTCGTCCAGGAAAACAATCTTTGGTTTATTGATAAGCGTGGTAGCAATAGAAAAGCGTTGCTTTTGTCCGCCACTCAATTCTTTGTATTTATTTTTTGCTTTGTCTTCCAGGTTAACCAGCTTCAATAATTCCATTGGCCTAACGGACTGGTTATATAGACCTCCGAATAATTCTATCAGTTCTACCAGGTTCAATCCGGGATAAAAGCCTGATGTCTGTAACTGAACACCGATCAGTCTTTTAATAGTTTCGGGTTCTTTGTCAAGGTTCAATCCATCCACAATAACTTCACCGCTGGTTTTTTCCCGTAAAGTTTCGATGATCTCCAGCGTAGTAGATTTACCGGCACCGTTAGGCCCGAGCAAGCCAAATATCTCTCCTTCATATACTTCAAAGGAAATGCCTTTTACTGCCCCGAAAGAGCCATAATTCTTTTTTAAGTCCTTTACTGAAATTATAATTTTCATTCGCAATGCTCCTGCCTGTGAAGGAGATTTTTTATATACTACCTTTATTCAGATAGCTTTGTAATTCTTTCATCATTGATTTACTGCCTACAAAGAACGGTGTTCTTTCATGCAGGGCTTTTGGTTGTATGTCCAGGATGCGTTGCTTGCCATCTGTGGCTATTCCACCTGCCTTTTCTACAATATACGCAAATGGGTTACATTCATACATCAGCCTGAGTTTGCCGCCAGGCTTATCTTTTATAGCAGGATACATGAATATCCCTCCTTTGATCAGATTCCGGTGTACATCAGAAACCATGCTACCGATATACCGCTGCGTATACGGACCGCCGTTAGCCCTATCTTTCTGCTGGCATGCATGAATATACTCCTGTACCGGTTTTTCATACTGGAAAAAGTTACCATGGTTAACAGAATATATTTTTCCTGTTTCCGGGCAGGTTATATCCGGGTGGCTGAGGCAGAATTCGCCAATAGCCTGGTCAAGTGTAAATCCGTTTACACCTCTTTTGGTAGCATATACCAATATAGTCGATGATCCGTATATCACATAGCCTGCAGCTACCTGTTTACTACCCTGTTGTAAAAAATCTGCCGCCGTTACGGGGGTACCTATTGGCGTGATCCTTTTAAATACACTAAAAATAGTACCGATAGAAACATTTACATCTATATTCGCACTACCATCCAATGGGTCGAACATGCATACATATTTACTATTCCTGCTTATCTCGTCTTCAAATACCACAAAGTCATCCATTTCCTCGCTTCCAATCCCGGCGCAACTGATACCATGGTGCAATACGCCCATGAATTGATTATTGGCATATATGTCGAGTTTCTTTACCTCCTCTCCCTGTACATTCGTTGTACCGGCATCACCCAAAATATCTACCAGGCCAGCTTTATTTACTTCCAGGTTCACCCTTTTTGCTGCCAGTCCTATATCTCTTAAAAGTCCTGATAATTCGCCGGTGGCTCCCGGTATGCTACGCATTTGCTGAATAGTGAATTCATCCAGTGTAAGCACTCTACGATTTACCGCCATATTGAAATCTATTTGATTGATGCCTGCCAGTGGCAGACAGGGTTAAATACTTAATTAATGTCAGCAAGAATTACGACTTTTGCAACTCAAATTTTAGAGAGGCTAAATTAACTGAATTAACTCAAATACAGTACTAAAATGAAGGTTTTTAAATTTGGCGGGGCCAGTATCAATAGCGTGGAAAGGATACAATATGTAGGAAAGATCATTCAATCCTTCAAAGATGAAAAGATCCTTGTGATCATATCTGCCATGGGTAAAACCACGAATGCTCTTGAGCAGGTAGTATTTAGTTTTTTCGCAGGAAACAAAGAAGAAGCGCTCGCCTTATTCAGCAAGATAAAGGAAGAGCATATTAATTTATCCAACCAGTTAATAAATAAGCCGGCCAGCAGGCTATCGGACCTTTTTACAGAAGTTGAATGGCTGTTGCATGATAAACCGGTAAGGGATCTTGATTACTATTATGACCAGGTGGTTTGTTGCGGCGAGTTATTGAGCACAGCCATCATCAGCGATTATTTTAATGCTACAGGAATCACTAATAAATGGATAGATGTAAGAGATATTTTCCGGACAGATGATAATTTCAGGGATGCTGTCATTGATTGGGAGTATACGCAACAAAAAGTACAGGAAGAGGTGGTGCCCCTGCTTGCGGAGTCCGACATCGTTATCACGCAGGGCTTTATCGGTTCAACAGATGAAAATGAAAGCACAACACTTGGCCGTGAAGGAAGTGATTACACTGCCGCTATTTTCGCCAATATGTTAGACGCAGAGAGCCAGACAATCTGGAAAGATGTGGAAGGCGTTATGAATGCTGATCCAAAGAAATTTCCCGAAGCTGTTTTTATTGATGCACTGGGTTATGGAGAGGTAATTGAAATGGCCTATTACGGAGCACAGGTTATTCATCCCAAGACAATCAAACCATTGCAAAATAAAAATATTCCCCTGCATGTGCGTTGCTTCTTAAAACCTGCATTGGCGGGAACCATCATTAGCAATAAGCCTGTACATGGTTTACCTCCCATCATCGTAGTAAAGGAAAACCAGGTATTGATGGAACTGAACTCAAAGGATTTTTCTTTTGTAGAAGAAAAGCCTGTTAGCCAGTTGTATACTTTATTTGAGCAGATAAAGATCCGTCCTAATCTTTCACAAAACGGCGCCATCAGTATAGTATATTGCCTGGATGATAAACCGGAGCGACTCGAAAAACTAGCCATTGCAGCCAGTGAATTATTTGACGTACAAGTAGAAAAAGGTCTTACATTGTTAACCGTACGCCATTTCAATGATGCGATCGTAAAACAATTGACGGAAGGGAAGACAAAGGTTTTAAGTCAGCAAACCAGGGAGACCATACAGATCGTTTTGAAGGATTGACGATAGTCAAGGATCAATTTTTGATGGAACTTTTGTTTGTTTCTTTTTGGATTATATTTTTTACTACGGTAGTTTAATGAATTGTTTTGTGGTGCTGAAGCCTTCTCCTGTGAATTGCACGTAATATACTCCTCCTGCCAGGTTTGGTAAATTAACAGTGTAATTGTTTTCTCCTGAATTGATGAGCAATTTATTACTCCATACTTTTTTTCCTGTGGCATCATACAAAGTATAATTTACTTTTTGAGTTCTTGTCGAATTAAAAAAGAAAACGGGCGTGTTGTGCACAGGATTAGGGTAAATATTTACATATACCTGGTTAAGAGGAAGTTTTCCTGTAAATCTTAACACCGCTGAATAATATCTTCGTCCATTCCTATCTGTTATCAACACCCTATACCACACAGTGCGATACTGAAACGCATCCTGTAATATATATTCTTCTCTTCCATTATTATTTACTTTCAATAATTCTTCAAAATCCATTCCATTAAAAGACCGCTGCAATACCATCTGTTGCACAGTATTCCTGTCGGCAACTTTAGCTGTAAGCAATATATTGTTGTTACTTAACTGGCCGGCAAAAGAAAGTAATTTGTCTACAAGTACAATCTGCAGACACAGTGGAGTACTATCTCTTGGCGCAGGGCGAGCGTAATTAAACAGAACATTTCCGTCAACACCATTCGTGGCGCCGTTACCGGTATTATAACAAGCAGGTGCATTTACATCTACCACCAAACCGCTGGGGCCTGCTGAAATATCTGTTGTAACTCCTGCCGGTGTTGTCGCTGTTGAAAATACAATTACGCCACCACCACCACCGCCACCAGGGCCATCACAAAAATTACTTATCATGCCTATTCCCGCGTTACTTCCTTTAGCGCCCTTTGCACTTACTGTGGTATTGCCAACAAAATCAGTGCAATTCAATAAAATCGATCCGCCTGCTCCACCACCGCCTCCTCCATCACTATCCGCATCATGTACATTGCCATAGTTAACCAGCGTATTGGTGCTATAAGGCCGTTCACCGTTCGCCAGTATCTCACCTGTTCCGTTGGCTTTGATCACCTTCGCAGTAATGATAACCAATCCTCCTCCACTTCCGCCGGGTTTCCCGGTATTGCCAAAAGATGTATTTTGATTTCCATGGCCCGAACCCCCACCCCCACCTAAAAAAAGACGGGTACTACAGGTATCATAAATGGATTTTAATGCCAATCCTCCTACCCCCGATGCTGTACTTTTACATCCACCAACGGTCCTGTTCCCACCAAGGCCACCAGCTCCATAATTACTTCCGCCACCACCTCCTGCATTGTGGTTGTTTCCTCCGCCACCGCCATTCACCTGCTTGCCGCGTCCATATTCTTTATTGGTAATATACGGAGCGATCCCTTCTCCCTTTTTTGCTCCCTGGATAGCATTGATGGTACCTGTATTATACCCCATGCAATAATCCGTAACACTCAGAATAAATGTGCAATCAGGGTATGTATCCAATGTACCACCAACAAAACCAATCCCTGAAGCATCGATAGGTTTATCCAAGATAACAGTATCACTTGCTTCGATGGCTATGATACCGCCAAGACCAGTAGTAGCATCCCATGCAGTACCTTTTAGTGTATCACTTATTGTTACATTGGTATATTCAGGAATGGCTACCAATTGTATTGGTTCTCCATCAGTAAAATAATTGTTGAGTTTACGTTCAAAAAAAACGGTATCCTGTATAAATCCACAGAGGTTTACTAATTCAAAATTACCGGCATTATTTACTGAAGCAATGTCTCCGAAAGAGGAATTGTTACTGCTGGTCATAGTAGCCCCTTTCATTTGTACCAATAATGCTTTTTTATAGGCAGGTAAAAATGCGTCCATAGTAGCCAATTTTACCCAGCCAATATTACGGTCTACCTTTGTTACTTTATAGTACCGGTTAATAACTCCTGAAACGGATGATTGCCCTGTTGAATGAAGTACGGAAACAAGGAAGCAAATAACGAAGAATATATTTTTCATGAATTGCAGTTCAGTTTTGGTAGCATAAAAGTAAACAATATCCTCTATTATTAAACTTGTTCTTCGGCCCTGAAATGTAAAAACAACCTGGCAAACCAGTATATTCAGGACTGGTAGTAGCCTAACAGAGAATAATCAGCAAACAATATATTAATAAACAATTATTAATTGATTATGTACCTGCCTTCTTTGTTAACGAGGATAACAGGCAATTGTTTCTTTTCTTCAAAGTAATCAAACGCTGTTTTGAGATTGACGGCAAATTTCTGGAGTGATTGATTGTCTTTAGTGGTACGTGCCAGGTAATCCAGTGATTTTTTTACATCATACTTAACCGGGAAGACATGTACGGGAATAAAATCCTGCCCATTTTCCTTTACATGAGTCGCTAAAACATATAATTCTTCTATAGGCATATCACTGATCGGTATGCAACCAGTAGAAACGCAACTTCCATGAATATAAATATTATTACCGGGCCGAAGAGAATCACTCAAAATCCTGTCGGATGCATTCGGGTAATTTAACTTCAACGCTAAATGATAATTACTGTTAGGATTGAATTCATTAATGTAATAAAAACCTTCCGGTACCTGGTAATCGCCTTCCATGCGTTTGGGGCCCATTGTGCCGCTTTGCATGCACACCTTATAAGATTTAAAGAGTTTATATGGTTCTTTAGAAGTTCCTTTGACCCATACTTCCAACTGGCGGTCGAACTTAAACGAACGGATGTACATTTGCGCCGGTGGCCATGCGAGTTTTTGTGCTGCAAACTGCTTTTTCAGCGTGTCTTCCATCCGGCTGAAAATACCTGCAGTTTTAATCTCCGAAACAGGGATATCTATTACTGAAGCCTGTGCATGCCCCTTGCTGCATGCAATAATTGCAAACAGGCAAAATATACTTATCCCTTGTAGATACTGCTTCATCTGCTAAAAAATAAAAAAATATTGGGGGTTACTGAACCGGCATGTAAAAGTAGCATTTTTCCCTTATTAAAGCACATTCGGGAAGTCACAATTTTGTCACAAAGGCCACAAGTAACAGTATTTTAACCTGTTAAATTATAAATTTCCCCTTGCCTCCTGTTCTCTTTCCAACGCCTCAAAAAGCGCTTTAAAATTACCCTTGCCGAAACTTTTAGCGCCTTTGCGTTGAATGATCTCGAAAAAAACTGTGGGCCTGTCCTCTACCGGCTTACTGAATATCTGCAAAAGATACCCTTCATCATCCCGATCGATGAGTATCCCCAGTGTATCCAGCTGTTTAATATCTTCATCAATTTTACCTACCCTATCAAGTACTGTTTCATAATAGTTATGAGGTATCTTTAAAAACGCTACTCCTCTTTTTTGTAAAGCAGTGACAGTTTTAATAATATCATTGCTGGCAATAGCGATATGCTGGACTCCTTCCCCATTATAAAAATCAAGGTATTCCTCTACCTGGCTTTTTTTCTTTCCTTCAGCAGGCTCATTGATAGGAAATTTAACATAGCCATTCCCATTACTCATTACTTTACTCATCAGTGCAGAGTATTCTGTTGAGATATCTTTGTCATCGAAGGAGAGGATATTTTTGAATCCCATTACTTCCTCGTAAAATTTAACCCAGGGATTCATCTGGTTCCAGCCTACATTGCCTACGCAATGATCAACATATAATAATCCTGTCTCCGGTGGGTTGTAATCACTCTTCCATTCCCTGAACCCGGGCATAAATACTCCTTTATAATTCTTCCTTTCTACAAATACGTGCACTGTGTCTCCATAAGTATGAATCCCACTCAATACCAGCTTCCCTGATTCATCCTCTAATATTGCAGGCACCATATAGCTTTTAGCGCCACGCTTGGTGGTTTCCGTCCAGGCGCTGGTTGCATCGTCTACCATCAACGCCAATACTTTTACACCATCGCCGTGCTTGTAAATATGATCCGCAATATCATTGTTTGTTGTTAGCGGCGTTGTCAATACGAAGGTCAATTTATGCTGTCGTATAACGTAACTCACTTTATTTTTAAGCCCGGTTTCGGGACCTGCATATGCCAATGACTGAAAACCGAAAGCCGTTTTATAAAAATGGGCCGCCTGTTTTGCATTGCCTACATAGAATTCAATATAATCAGTGCCGAGCAGTGGAAGAAAATCCGCATTGAGCTTTTCCTTTTTCGTTGTCAATTCATGTAACATAACCAGGAAGCATTTTCGTTGGTATAAAGATAAAAAATCTTCTTAATAAGTCCTGAGCGGAGTCGGCAATCGAAGTCAACTAAATAAAGTCAAGCTGCCTGAAAGGTCATCGTTATTATTTTACAGCTATGATGTATCCTTCCAGGCAAGTGGTATATTATGTCTATTTAAGGAACATATCAACGGTATGTATGAGAATTGTTATACGTTCCGGAGGAGGCCCTTAATTTAAAATATTAAGAGGCCATTTCGTTCTTACAAGATGCTATTGAAAGGGAAATTCAAATAAAAGGTTGGTCAAAAAGAAAAAAAGAGGCCCTCATTCACCAAAATTTTCATGTGCTACAGTTACTTTCGCAGTGCAATAATTAATCGCATCATAAATATAAAGATTTAGAAATGAGTCCCGACTCCGCTCGACTTTCAGAAGAACATCTTCTTTCGACTACGCCCAGGACACCGAAAATTGGCATCCTTGGTGGAGGGCAACTTGGCAGGATGTTACTCCAGGCTGCCGCCAATTATCCTGTTGAAACCTTTGTACTTGAGAATGACAATGAATGCCCGGCAGCACATTTATGCCATCACTTTACCAAAGGAAATATTTCCAGTTTTGAAGATGTATACAATTTCGGAAAAGGCCTTGATGCGATCACCATCGAAATAGAAGCTGTTAATGAAGATGCGTTGGAAAAATTAGCTGCTGAAGGAGTAAAAATATATCCTGCTCCAGGTGCCTTAAAGATCATCAAAAATAAGATCCTGCAAAAGCAATTTTACAAGGACAATGAGATCCCTACGAGTGATTTTGTTATAACAGAGAACTTAGCCGATTTGCAACAGCATATTAATTTTTTACCTGCCGTACATAAGATAGGAATGGGCGGATATGATGGCCGTGGCGTACAGCTGATCAAAACAGCGAAAGATATTGATAAAGGATTTGATGCTCCCGGTGTATTAGAAAAGACTGTCAATATCAAAAAAGAAATTGCTGTCATTGTGGCGATCAATGATAAAGGAGAAACCACTTTATATCCTCCTGTTGATATGGTATTTGATCCTGTTCTTAACCTGCTTGATTTCCAGATAAGCCCGGCTGAACTGGCAGAGAAAGTACTATGGAAAGTTGAAGCTGTGGCATTGAAAGTAGTAAAACAGCTAAAAAGTCCCGGCATATTTGCCGTAGAGTTGTTTGTCGACAAAAATGATGATGTTTTCGTAAACGAAACAGCGCCAAGAGTTCACAATAGTGGTCATCACACTATTGAAGCCAATTACTCATCACAGTTTGATATGTTATGGAGAATCATGCTTGGCTACCCGTTAGGAAGTACTGAACATATATTACCGGCAGCCATTGTAAATCTTTTAGGTGCTGAAGGGCATAACGGGAAGGCTCATTATAAAGGATTGAAAGAGATATTACAGATCGAAAATGTGTTTGTACATATCTATGGAAAAAAAGAAACCAAGCCCGGCCGCAAAATGGGACATATTACCATCCTGAGTAAAGAAAAACAGGAACTCATACACCAGGCCAACAGGATAAAACAAACTGTAAGCGTGATAACAAATGTTTAACCATTGAATTCTTCTGTCCGCCCTATTTTCCGTTGATAATTTTTTTTATCGAGTCTGCGCCTAATTGGTGAACTTCGCTGCTGGTTGAGTTTAATTTTGAAGTAAAATCATAACAGTAGTGAACACAAGATCATCCTATATATTATTTCCCTTGCTTATTTTAACCATTACGGTTATCTCCTGTCAATCCGGCCAGGTTGAAAAAAAATCAGCTACAGAAAAAACTGCCCGGCCTTCGTCAAAAGTAGATGTCTTTATTGTGAATACCAGGCCGGTCACCAATGATATAGAAGTTCCTGGCAGCCTTCTCCCTTTTGAAGAAACTGAATTACACCCGGAAGTAGCGGGTCGTGTAACAGGCATCTATTTCAAGGAAGGGACAAATGTTTCTAAAGGAACACTATTACTTAAATTATACGATGAAGACCTGCAGGCGCAATTAAAAAAATTCCAGGTACAACTCGACATTGCGGTAAAGACGGAAGAAAGACAGGCCGAGTTATTGAAAATAAGCGGTATAAGCCAGGAAGATTATGACCTTAGTTTATTAAATGTAAATAATATCCGGGCAGACATCAATATTTTAAAAACCAGCATCAGCAAAACTGAAATACGAGCTCCTTTTGGAGGTCGATTGGGATTGCGTAATATCAGTAATGGAGCTTATGTTACCCCCCAGACTATCATCAGCACCATAAGAGAGGTGAATCAATTAAAACTTGAATTCACTGTTCCGGAAAGATATGGTGCTCAAATGCAAACCGGCGCATTGATACATTTTTACATTGATGGTGATACCAAACAGTATAGTGCTAAAGTAATAGCCAATGAGAATGATATTTCCGAAACCAGCCGTAGTTTAAAGGTAAGAGCAGCGGTTGAAAAAGCTGATGGAAAATTAATAGCCGGCGCATTTGCCAGGGTACAAATTGAACTGGATAAAAATGAAAATGCAATGATGATACCAACTCAGGCAGTCATCCCGCAAGCGAGAGGCAAAAAAGTGATCGCCGTAAGAAATGGGGTTGCTTCAATGGAACCGGTCACCACTGGCATCAGGGACTCCGCTATGGTAGAAGTTACCAGTGGCTTAAAGATCGGTGATACCATATTAATATCAGGCCTGTTGGCAACAAAGCCCGGCAGCAAAGTAGAAGTCAATAAAAAAAATAACTAAAGTAACAGCGTGTGAATATCTCAGAACTTAGCTTACGTCGGCCTGTACTTGCTATTGTACTTAGTATAATCATCATTTTGTTCGGCGTGATAGGTTTTACTTTTTTGGGAGTAAGGGATTATCCTGCTATTGATCCTCCCAATATTACTGTCCGTACTTCCTATGCAGGGGCAAATGCCGATATCATTGAATCACAAATAACAGAGCCGCTGGAGAAATCCATCAATGGTATTGCCGGTGTAAAGAATATTACTTCGGGCAGCAGCCAGGGCACCAGCAATATTAATGTGGAATTTGAGCTTGGAAGCGAACTGGAAGCTGCGGCTAATGATGTCCGTGATAAAGTGTCGCAGACCATCCGTAATTTACCAGCAGACCTTGATGCCCCACCGGTGGTAACGAAGGCTGATGCCAGTTCTGACCCCATTCTTTCCATGACGGTGCAGAGCAATACAAAAAATCAATTGGAGATCACCGAATATGCTACCAATAATTTACTGGAAAGACTGCAGACCATCCCGGGTGTAAGTACCATCAATATATGGGGAGAAAAAAGATATGCGATGCGTATCTGGTTCAATACTTCCAAACTTAGCGCTTATGGCATAACGACCACTGATGTGGAAGATGCGTTACTCAGAGAAAATGTAGAATTGCCTTCAGGCAAGATCTCGGGAGATGCTACTGAATTATCTGTAAGAACTTTTGGCCGTTTACATACGGAGGATGAATTTAATAATGTCATCATTAAGAATGTAAATGGTGCCGATATTAAATTAAGGGATGTTGCAGAAGCAGTATTGGGACCTGAAAATGAAGAAACAGTATTAAAAGAGAGTGGTATCCCAATGATCGCCCTAGCGATTGTGCCTCAGCCAGGTTCTAATTATGTCGCTATCTCCAATGAATTTTACAAACGTTATGAACAGATAAAAAAAGAAGTTCCAGCAGATATAACATTAAGCATTGCATTAGATCAGACCAAGTTCATTAAAAAATCTATTTCAGAAGTTGAAGAAACCTTATTAATCGCATTCATACTGGTTGTACTTATCATTTATCTTTTCTTCCGCAGCTGGCTTATTGCAATCCGTCCGCTTATAGACATTCCTGTTTCCCTGATCGGCGCTTTCTTTATCATGTATCTCTGCGGATTTACCGTCAATGTATTAACGCTGCTGGCGATTGTACTGGCAACAGGGCTGGTAGTGGATGATGGTATTGTTGTAACAGAAAATATCTATAAAAAGATGGAGCATGGCATGAATAAGTGGCAGGCTGCGAAAGAAGGTTCCAAAGAAATATATTTTGCAGTGATAGCTACTTCTATCACCCTGGCTATCGTATTTCTTCCTATCATTTTTTTACAGGGATTTGTGGGCAGGCTTTTTCGTGAATTTGGTATTGTCGTAGCCGGCGCGGTACTCATCTCTGCCTTTGTTTCTTTAACACTTACCCCTGTGTTAAATGTGAAATTGACAACAAATGTTCATAAGCATTCATGGTTCTATAACAAGACCGAGCCATTCTTCAGGGGAATGGAAAATGGTTACCGCAGCGCTTTACAGTCTTTTATGAAAATAAGATGGTTAGCACTTGTACTGATCATTGCCTGTTTCGGTATCATCTATTTCATTGCTTCCAATATCCAGTCAGAATTAGCCCCGATGGAAGACCGTAGTCAATTCCGGCTACAATTAACCACACCTGAAGGAACTTCCTATGATTACATGGATCGCTATGTAGATAAGGTAAGCAAGTTTATCAGTGATTCTGTTCCGGAAAGAGATGTATTGCTTTCCGTTACAGCCCCGGGTTTTACAGGTTCGGGATCAGTAAACACCGGATTTGTAAGAGCTACATTGGTAACTCCTAAAGACAGAGAGCGTTCTCAAAAGGATATTGTGAAAATGATCAACGCCAATGTACCGCGATTCAACGAAGGCAAAGTATTTACTATCGAAGAACAAACGATCGCCGTTAACAGGAGAGGCGGTTTGCCTGTTCAATTCGTCATTCAAAATATAGATTTCGATAAGTTAACACAGCAGCTACCTAAATTTTTAGACGAAGCCAATAAGAACCCCGTCTTCCAGGGAGTGGATGTTGATCTTAAATTCAATAAACCCGAATTAAGAATAATGGTTGACAGGTTAAAAGCAAGTGCGCTGGGTGTAAGTGTAGCTGATATCTCGAAAGCATTACAATTGGCCCTAAGCAATGAGCGATTGGGCTATTTTATCCGCGAGGGAAAACAATACCAGGTACTGGGACAGGTTGCCCGAAATGAAAGGGATGACCCTGCGGATCTTAAAACGATCTATGTTAAAAACAGCAGCGGTCAACCTATATCGTTAGATAACCTGGTAACCATGGAAGAACAAAGTACTCCTCCGACTATCTATCATTTTAACAGGTATAAATCGGCTACCATTTCTGCAGGACTTGCCCCCGGCAAGACCGTTGGTGATGGCATCAAAGCAATGCAGGCGATCGCTGATAAAATACTGGATGATAGTTTTACTACATCACTGGCGGGCAATTCCAGGGACTATGCTGAGAGTGGCAGTAATACAGGTTTTGCATTCATACTGGCATTAGCATTGATCTATCTTGTGCTCTCTGCTCAATTTGAAAGTTTTATTGATCCTTTCATCATCATGTTCACTGTTCCGTTAGCGATAGCGGGGGCCTTTTTATCATTGTGGCTATTCGGGCAAACCCTGAATATTTTTTCAGAGATAGGTATGATCATGCTGATCGGCCTGGTAACCAAGAATGGAATATTGATCGTTGAATTTGCCAACCAGAAACAGCTTATTGGAGAGAAAAAAACACAGGCCGTAACAGAAGCGGCAGTAGCCCGTTTCCGGCCAATACTTATGACAAGTCTTGCGATGTCACTCGGGGCTTTACCATTGGCTTTATCGTTGGGAGATGCTTCTACCAGCCGCGTTCCCCTGGGCATAGTAATTGTTGGTGGAATAATGTTTTCCCTGATCTTAACTTTATTTGTGATCCCGGCAATGTATTCTTTCTTATCATCTAAAAAGAAAGTGAATGAAGAACTTTAGTTGTATCTTATTGCTATTATTCCCGGTTTTATCTTTTGCACAAACTCCTTCTGTATTGGGATTACAGGAAGCCATCCAGATCGCTCTTCAGAATAATTATGATGTACTGATCACCAGGAATGAGACCGACATCAGCAAGATCAATAACAGTTGGGCAAATACATCACTTTTACCAACACTTGGTATCGATGCGAGTGGTTCATATGCCTCCTACGATCTGCAACAAAAATTATCAAACGGTGATTATTTCGATAAGAAATCTATCCCCTTTAGTAACCTCAATGGAAGCCTTGCTCTTAACTGGCGTTTTTTTGATGGCTTTAAAATGTTTGCCACAAAAAGAAGATTGGAAGAGCTGGAAAAGATCGGAGAGCTGAATTTGAGAAAGATGATGAATGAGACTACGTATGATATTATCGCAGCTTATTATAATATCATTGGCCTGAAACAGGCGCAAATTGCTACTAAAGAAGTGATCAGTTTATATGAAGAACGATTAAAGATCGCGAATGCCCGGTTTAACCTGGGCAGCAGCCCAAAACCCGAGCTGCTGCAGGCACAGGTTGACCTGAATGAACAGCAATCAAGCCTCTTAAGTATTGAGAATCGCATCAGTCTCGCAAAAACAGATTTTAATACTCTGCTGGCAAGAGATCCTTCTACAAACTTTGAAACTGTGGATAGTTTCATATTAGATAAGCCAATCGATTTTTCGGTACTTCAGCAAAAGATTGATCAACAAAACCCCGACATGAATATTGCCCAAAGCAACCTGGCCGTATTGATGCAAACCAAAAAAGAGATCAATTCATTGCGTTTACCTACAGCAACCTTCAATGGTCAATATAATTTTATAAGGCTAAAGAATGGAAGCGGCAATACATTATTGAACCAAACCAATGGTCCATATGTAGGTCTCGGTATTACTGTACCGATTTTTTCAGGGTTAGTTGTAAAACGCCAGTTACAGGCGGCTGATATTAATATTAAAAACCAGGATATTGCCATTAAACAAACAAAACAACAACTGCATTCCAGCCTGACCAATGCTTACCTGAATTATAATAACAATCTAAGGCTTATTGAGCTGGAAGAAAAGAACCTTGCATTGATAAAAGAGAACAGCACTATCAGCTTAGAGCGTTTTAAAAAGCTTTCTATTACTTCGCTCGAATTGCGACAGGTGCAATTAAATTATGTGGATGGACAAACAAGACTGATCAATGCAAAATACCAGGCAAAAATTGCAGAAGCAGAGATGTTGCTTTTAGCCGGAGAGATCAGCAATTAATTTTTAGCCGCTAATTTATGGTTTGGTTTATATTGCAGCTGATTTTTACAAATCCTAATCAATAAAACTCTAAACAAGCATACATGAACCCGCTAGTTGGCATAATAATGGGCAGCGAAAGTGATCTTGAAATAATGAAAGGAGCTGCCGAGATGCTTCGCCAGTTTGAAGTAGAACCTGAGTTAACAATAGTATCCGCACACCGAACTCCTGAAAGATTAAAAGATTACGCTTCCAGGGCCAAGGAAAGGGGATTGAAAGTTATTATAGCCGGAGCAGGCGGAGCTGCTCATTTGCCTGGCATGGTTGCCGCACAAACTATTCTGCCCGTGATCGGTGTACCTGTAAAATCATCCAATTCCATTGACGGGTGGGATTCTATCCTTTCTATTTTGCAAATGCCTTATGGTGTACCTGTTGCTACTGTAGCATTAAATGCCGCAAAGAATGCAGGCATATTAGCTGCACAGATACTGGCGCTGCATGACACAACCATTGCAGGAAAATTACAGGCTTATAAGGAATACCTGGATGATATTGTAATGGAAAGCGTTAAGAATGTAAAAAATGGCGGTTACCGGAATGAGTTCGATTAATCCTGTCTCAACAATTTTTTTATTCTTCTTTTAATATTGTAAATTTTTGTTCCAGCGATAGTGAATGCTCATAAATCGACCGGATAAAATCCTTTCCATATTTAGCATACCAGGGCATAAGGTTATCTATTCTTTCCTGTAAACTATTATTTGGGAAAAGCAGGGATTTTATTTTGGTAAGCTGTCGTTGCTGTGATTCAAATTTTTTCTTTTCAGCTTTCAGCATTTTCTTTTCCAGGGCTTCTATTTTTTTAACTACCTGCAGGTGCAATGATTGCACATGTTGCTGAAGAGTTGTGTCGATAGGTCCTACTATGGTCTTTATTTCCTTGTAAATATTACAAAGACTTTTCCTTTGATTTTCCAGGCTCAATTGTAATGAACTGTCTCTTTTAACCAGCTCATTCAGTAAATCCTTTTCTTCTTTAAACAGTCCTGCCTCACTGAATTGTAGTTTTTCTATCAATGAACTTACTTCTTTACGGATCAGCATAAAAGAGTTGCGGATGACCAGCATTGGGAAAGGAACGCCGACTGATTCAAATACTTTCCTGAGCTCAAGCCAATAAGCGATCTCGCCGCCCCCGCCGATGAATGCAATATTCGGAAGGATCATTTCCTGGAAAACAGGCCGTAAAATAACATTGGGACTAAACCTTTCGGGATAAGTCCGTAATTCAACAAGCAACTCTTCTTCGTTAAACCTAAGTTTGCTGTTGATCGTTGACCATTCCCCACTTCCTCCTGTGATTCTTTCCCTGCTATCATCTTTCAAATAAAATAAGTTCAATTCCCTCCCACTAGCCTGTACTTTATATTCTTTCGGAAAAGCATTAACAGTTGCCTCAACTGCTTCGTGAGAAAAGTGTTCTTTTAATTCTTTTTCCACTACAGGGATAAATACTTTCTTTACAACAGGATTATCAGGCAACAAAACAAGTAATCCATATTCAGCAAATAATGCATTCACTAATTGGAATGTTGCCTGCTCAATAGTATTGCCTTCTTTATAGCAGGATCTCATTAATTCAATGATCTCTTTGCCATAAGGATATATCAATAATTGGCCTTCTGCGAGTTCCAGCAGTTTCAGTAATGCCTTATCCACTTTCATCCTTCCTACCGCACCGACCTGGTTTGTTTTCCATTCATACTTTTCTCCATTGATAAAAATATGTCCCAGTTCTTCCAGGTCAGCATCTTCACTACCCATATAATAAACAGGAACAAATTTGTATTGGGGCAATTGCTGCTGTAAAGTGTCGGCCAGCCTGATCGTATGTATTATCTTATAAATAAAATATAAATGGCCTGTAAAAATATTAGGCTGGTGTGCTGTGCAAATAGTGAAAGTACCGGTGTTACCCAGTTGCTGAATATTGGACCGTTGTATGGCAGTCAGCGTAACATTCTTATACTGCTGTTCCATTACCGCTACAAGCAATTTCCTGTCTGTTGAAAAATGTTTCCTGGCCTCAATTGCAGACTTGATTCCCTGGACGGAAACAGGGTGCTGGTAAAAGGGAGTCAATGCATCTGCTGATGCAATGTAATCCGTTACCATTTTGGAAAAGTAACCGGTTTCTTTATAATCAATAAACCCTGGACTGGAATTCATTCTTAATATTATCAAATCAGCAATCAAAAAATCAATCTACCACTTCTCCTTCGATATCATAATCAAAGGCTTTAGTGATTTTTACATTGACAAATTCACCGATCGTCAGTTTCTTTTTACTTTGAATGATCACTTCATTATCGACCTCCACACTATCAAATTCTGTACGCCCCAGGTACCTGCCTGCTTCTTTTTTATCGATCAGCACTTTGAATATCTTTCCCAATTTTTCCTGGTTTTTTTCCAGGCTTATTTCCTGTTGCACTTCCATTATTTCCTGTGCTCTTTCCTCTTTTTCAGTTGCAGGGACATTGTCTTCCATATCATGCGCACTTGTGCCTTCTTCATGACTATATGTAAATATCCCAACCCGGTCAAAACGTATCTTTTGCAGGAAAGTTTTTAATTCTTCCACATCATCCCTGGTCTCGCCAGGAAAACCAGCGATCAAGGTAGTCCGAAGGCAAATACCAGGAATACGACTTTTTATTTCACCAATGGTATCCTCCATCTCTTCTCTTGTGATCTGTCTTTTCATTAACCGCAACATATTATTAGCGGCATGTTGTAAAGGCATATCAAGATAATTACAGATATTTTCTCTTTCCTTCATTGCATCAATGATCTCTATGGGAAACTTAGATGGATAAGCATAGTGCAATCTTATCCATTCCAAACCCTTTATATCTGCCAATGCATGTAACAATTTTGGCAGTTCCCTTTTTTTATAGATATCAAGGCCGTAATAAGTAAGTTCCTGTGCAATCAACATTACTTCCTTCACTCCTCTATCTACCAATCTTTTTGCTTCGTCTACCAATGATTCTATTGGACGGCTTACATGCTGCCCCCTCATCAATGGGATCGCACAAAAAGAACAAGTTCGGTTACAACCTTCGCTTATTTTCATGTAGGCGTAATGTTGAGGAGTACTCAATAAACGCTCCCCGATCAATTCTGTCTTATAATCTGCTTCAAATTGTTTTAAGATCAATGGCAACTCCATGGTTCCAAAATACGCGTCTACTTCCGGGATCTCGGTTTCGAGGTTATTTTTATAGCGTTCGCTGAGACAGCCGGTCACGTATACCTTATCCAGTTTACCGCGGCGTTTTAACTCTACCTGTTGAAGTATCGTATTAATACTTTCTTCTTTTGCCTTTTCAATAAATCCACAGGTATTTACAATGACGATATTGTGGTCCTTTTTTGCATTTTCATGCACTACATCGATATCATTAGCGATCAATTGTCCACTCAACACTTCGCTGTCTACCATATTCTTGCTACAGCCAAGTGTTATGATATTCACTTTATCTTTTTGTAATGTTCTCGTCTTCATACTATTGCCCGCAAAGATAGTTAAATCAAAGGTTGGGAGACCGGCAGCATGATTATTATCAAATAATAGCCATTTCTCCACAATAAAATGGCCTAAAGCCATGTGCAATCGCAATTCTTACCCGGAATCGACGTTTGTCAAATTTTAAGATTTTAAACACTTCTTCATTAGATTTGCAGCCGAATTATAAAATTCTTGTAATGACCAAAAATCTGTGCTTTTTACTTTTAACCGTCCTGTTTTCGTTTCAATTAAGGGCACAGTCTGTGGTTACAGGACAATTAAAATTTGCAAATGGTAATGCAGTAACAGGCGCCTCAGTCATGCTTTTTGACAGCAGCAAAAAATTAATAAAAACTGATATCACTGATGTTGCGGGGAAGTATACCATTGAGCAGGTTATGCCAGGGAAGTACCTGGTAACTGCCAGTTTTGTAGGTTATGAAAAAATCTCTTCTCCCGAGTTTACAATTGCAGAAAGCCAGGATATCACTTTAAAGGAATTGACTTTAAAGGCAATTGAAAAGAAATTACAGGCTATCACTGTTAAAAGTTCATATCAAAAACCCATGTTCGAGGTAAAAGCAGATAAAACTGTTTTTAACGTAGAGAACAGTATCAATGCTACGGGCAGCAATGCATTGGAATTACTACAAAAATCCCCGGGTGTCAGTATTGATAAAGATGACAATATCAGTATGAAGGGTAAGAATGGTGTCAGGATCTATATTGATGGCCGGGCCTCACAGATCAGTAATGCAGACCTGGCAGTTTACCTGCGTTCTGTTAACTCAGTTGATATAGAATCTATCGAGCTGATCAGCAACCCTTCTGCCAGGTATGATGCTGCAGGGAATGCAGGCATTATCAATATTAAATTTAAAAAGAATAAAAAGGCAGGGCTGAACGGTTCTGTTTCCGCAGGATTAAATTTTGGCAAAACAGTAAAAACCACCAATGCCTTCAGCCTGAATTACCGGGATAAAAAAATCAATTTCTTTAGCAATTACAGTAATAACTGGGGAGACAGGGAAAACGAGTTTTATATTTATAGACAACAAGGCGATACCATTTATGACCAGGCAAATAAACAGGTCACTTCCGGTTGGGTACATAATATAAAAGCAGGCGCTGATATTTTTCTTAATAAGAACTCTACCATAGGATTTATCGGAACTGCTAATTTGAATTATACTACCAGTAACACTTCGAGCCGAACTCCCATTAGTTCTATGTCAACTGATTCGATAGACAGAATACTGATCGCACAAAACACTATTCCGGGTGATGTAAAGAATATGAATTTCAATGTTAATTATCGTTATGTTGATACACTTGGCCATGCGTTGGATATCGATGCGGACCATGGTATTTTTAAAAGTCGCAAAACAAGCTATCAACCCAACTATTATAAAACACCCTATCCTGAAACTTTCTGGTATGAAAATATATATAGCAACAGCACCCCTACAGATGTCAACATTAATACGATAAAACTTGATTATGAGACGGGTTTAAGGAAGGGCAAATTAGGACTTGGTGGTAAATACAGTGATGTAGAAACGGACAATACTTTTGATTACTACAGCATAACCAATGGCTATGCCGTTAAAGACCTTTCTGTGAGTACATCATTTACTTATAAAGAAAATATCAATGCATTATATATCAATTATAATCGTCCTGTTAATACAACCTGGATAATACAGGGTGGGCTTCGTATGGAGAATACAAAAAGTACCAGCACTTTGCTCAGGGCAGATGGCACAAGTAAACCAGATGATGTAGCAGAACGAAATTACACTGATTGGTTCCCAAGTGCAGCTGTAACATATAATGCCAATCAAAATCATTCTTTGACACTAAATTATAGTCGTCGTATAGACAGGCCAAGTTACCAGGACCTTAATCCTTTTGAAAATAAACTGGATGAATTGACCTATCAAAAAGGAAATGCTTTTTTACGCCCGCAATACACTGACAATATTGAATTAACACATACTTTCAAATACAGGTATACCACTGCTATCAGCTATAGCCATGTAAAGGATTTTATGGCCCAGATCATTGACACCAGTGGGAACAGCCGATATCTTACCCCTAAGAATATGGATGCAACCATATTTAATATTAACTTTTCCATCCCGGTGCAATTGGCCAAATGGTGGAATATGTATGCTAATATCAATGTGTATCACAGCCATTATACGGGAAATTTCAATAATGGTAAAACAATTATAGACCTTCCTGTTACTTCGGGCAATTTTTATATGCAACAAACATTTGCTTTAGGTGATGGTTACACTGCTGAATTATCTGGCTTTTACAATGCTCCCTCCGTTTGGGCGGGTTCATTTAACAGTGATGCAATGGACGGAATGGATATTGGTATTCAAAAAACACTTTTTAAAGGAAATGGCAACGTCAAGTTTACCTATACCGACCTTTTAAAAACAATGAAATGGAGGGGAAGCAGCAATTATAACGGTGCCTATATTGAAGCACATGGAAACTGGGAAAGCCAGCAATTAAGAATGAATTTAACCTGGCGCTTTGGCAACAAACAAGTAAAACAAATGCCCCAGCGTAAAACAGGTAGTGAAGAAGAGAACAAACGAACACAGAGCAGTGGTGGATTGGGTGGTAGCTAATAGTGAGTGGTCAATGGTGAATAGACAATGATAAGGTTATATTGTTTGCCCTGCGGCTATTGTTATTTGTTAAATTTAAAATAAACGAAAAGCCTTCCGAAATTCCTGCTATCGTTTTCTATTCTATGATAGAGAGGTTTTATGTGTGGTAGTTGTAAAAAACGATGTACTTTTTTCTTTAGTTGCCCGCTGCCTTTACCCGGAATGATCTCTACCTCCGTTATCCTTTTATCAATAGCTTCCTCGAATGCCTGTTGCAATGCCTTATCGATCGCAAAGCCATTGTTATAGATATCGTGGAGATCGACTTTGATCTTTGCCATTGTTTAAGCATTACTGTGAATAAACTATCTTATTCTTCTACCAACTTAATACCTTCCTGTTCGATCGTTATCTTTCTTTCCTTATATAGACTGCCGACAGTCATTTTAAATGCTCTTTTACTCATACTGAAATAATCATAAATATCTTCAGGAGCGCTTTTATCATTGTAAGGCAAATAACCATGGTTCTCATTTAACAAACGTAGAACTTTATCCCTTTCATTTTCGATCCTGTTATAACCGGGCTCTCCAGCGGCTACGTCTAACCGGTAGCCTCCTGGTTTATCTTCAGCAGGATATATTTTTTTGATAAACCCTTTGAAGGTATCCCCCACCTGGATATTGCGATATATCTCATTGAAATGCAATACGCCAGTATGCTTATTGTTTATGATGCAGAGATAACCAATATCAGTACGCCTATATACAACCAGCTCCACTACTTCTAATTCTTTAACGGTTAATGCATCATTGCTGAGAAATGGCTCCAGTTTTTCAGTTGCTGCAATGCGCCCTGTTTGTTCATCGAGGTATATTTTTACCAGGTAATCACCATTGGGTCGCATGCCCGAGAGCTGTTTTGATTTGGGCACGAATATGTCTTTCATTAACCCCCAATCTAAAAATGCCCCCTGATTTGTAACAGTAACTGCACGCAATTTTACAATATCTCCAATTACACCCCTCGGTTTTTGGGTGGTAGCAATGATCCTGTCTTCTCCATCATGATATAAAAAAACATCCAACTCACTTCCGACGACAGTTCCTTCCGGTACAAAACGTTTGGGCAATAAGATTCCCGATTGTCCATCATCCAGGTAAACCCCAAAATCGACAGTACGCAATACTTTTAAATTGTTGTATTCACCAACTTTTATCATATCTGTTTATTACTTCATTAAAGATAAGTAATTGACAATAGCCCTCATAAAAATTGCACAGCAGAAATGAACCGCTTTAACGCTACATTAACCCTGCTTTTGCCTTTCTTTAACAGCACTCTATTCAAACTATACCGAAATTTACATCATCAATTAAGCTAATAACAATTTTCTCATAAGCAGTTAGTTTTGGTAACAGGGCCCTTATTCTTAGGGGCCCTTTCCTTAATAAAAAACCCCGCGTTTCGGGGCGTTATAAGATTATTGGTATGTATCGTCCTTATACTTTTGCTTCCAGGTTAAATAATCCTTCCACAAAATCTTTTTTATCAAAAACCAGGAGGTCCTCTGCTTTTTCACCCACACCAATAAATTTTACGGGTATCCTGAACTGGTTAGCAATCGCCAATACCACTCCACCTTTTGCCGTTCCATCCAATTTTGTGATCGTTAATGCAGTTACATCTGTTGCTGCAGTAAAATGTTTTGCCTGTTCCAAAGCATTTTGTCCCGTACTTCCATCCAATACCAACATTACTTCATGCGGAGCTTCGGGAATCACTTTTTGAATAACTCTTTTTATTTTCGTCAGCTCATCCATCAGGTGTGCTTTATTGTGCAGCCGGCCCGCCGTATCAATAATAATAACATCTGCATTTTTTGCTACCCCACTTATCACTGTATCATATGCAACAGAGGCCGGATCACTTCCCATTTCTTTTTTTACAATAGCCACGCCGGTCCTTTCACTCCAGATAGTAAGCTGGTCAACAGCGGCTGCACGAAAGGTATCAGCAGCACCTAATAACACCTGTTTACCCGCTTTGGAAAAATTATGTGCGAGCTTTCCTATGGTAGTTGTTTTACCAACACCGTTCACGCCTACTACCAATATTATATGTGGCTTGTGGCCGGAAGGCAATTCATATTGTTCATAGCTTTTATCCTGCGGAGCTGTCACAAGGATATTCTGGATCTCTTCTTTTAGAATACCGTTGAGTTCTGCTGTATTGAGGTATTTATCTTTAGCCACTCTTTTTTCAATCCTTTCAATTATCTGTATCGTTGTCTCTACACCTACATCGGCACCTACCAATGCTTCTTCCAAACTATCCAATACCGTTTCATCTACAACGCTTTTACCTGCAATAGCTTTTGTTATCTTACTAAAGAACCCTTCACGGGTTTTTTGCAGCCCCTGTTCCAGGCTTTCCTGTTGTTGCTTTTTACCGAAGAGTTTATCGAAAAGTCCCATGCCAGCTAGTTGAAACCCTTCAAGAGGATTTAGGTTTTGATGATGAAATTGATGTTATTACCAGGCGCTCAATAGATTGCCTAAAATTAAGAAAGCCGTTCCGAAATAAATCAGAACAGCTTTCAATATCTTTTAAAACAAATGTATTAACCAGCCAGGTATTCTTTGATCTTGTCTTTGTGTACGATAGCTTCCTTAAAAGTATACGCCCCAGATTTAGGACTACGTACTGCACGTATCACTTTTGTCCAGTTCTTAGCTTCTGCGGCTGCTTTCTGGTCTTTTGTTTTTATCGCGGTTTTAGCTGCTTTTGCCATGATTATTTAATTTCTTTGTGAACAGTTACTTTTTTCAGGATCGGGTTAAATTTCTTCAACTCCAGGCGTTCCGGAGTATTCTTCTTGTTCTTTTTAGTGATATAGCGGCTGGTGCCGGGCCGGCCACTGGCCTTATGCTCTGTGCATTCCAAAATCACCTGAACCCTGTTGCCTTTCTTTGCCATTGTATTAGATATTTATAATATTATTTATAATAGTAGCGAACGGAGTCAGACTACTATATTTTCTCACCAGCTGCACGCAATTTCTTTACCACTGACAATAAACCATTTTTATTAATAGTGCGAATGGCTTCTGATGAAACTTTCAGGGTAACCCATTTGTCTTCTTCAGCCAAAAAGTAACGCTTGGTCTGTAAGTTGGGTAAAAACCTACGCTTAGTCTTAATATTTGAATGCGATACTTTGTTACCAGTAATTGGCTTTTTACCTGTAACCTGACATACTCTAGCCATTGTACTTAAATTTTGGACGGCAAAGGTAAGGGAAATCAATCAAAATTTAATAATTAACAAAGGAAATTTTAGCTTTTATCCGAAAATGAGCGTTTTATGGATAAGCTGCTTCGTCACCAGGTCCATTTCCGGGTCTGAAAAAGAGGAAAATAACTATTTAACCGCTGGTTTCCACTTATGTTTTGTTACCCGCAACATCTGAAGTACCACAGCTAACAGTATCAGTAACAGGCCTATATAAAAATGATAGTTGAGCTCTTTATTATCCTGAAAGAGTATAAACCCAAAAATGATCCCATATACAGGCTCCAGGTTATAGGTAAGATTGGAGGTAAAGGCCGAAATCTTTTGTAAAGCACTTAATTGAAGGTCAAAGCACAATATGGTACACAACCATGCCAATACCAGGAGCCATACCCAATCTGTTGTGGTCGGAATGTAATAAGCTGCAGGAAATTGCAACAGGTAAACCGGTATCAGTAGTGTCAGGACCAGTAAACCGCCCCCCAGTTCATAGAATGTAAGCGTACGGGGTGAGAAGTTATCCACTAATGTCTTATTAAATATTGGAAATAATGCAGCGCACATGGCTGAGAAAATACCAAAAATGATCCCCACTTCATATTGTGGATGAAAATCGAAAATGATATAAATGCCGGAAATAGCTATTACTCCCAGTGCTACTTCTGCCATGTCAATTCTCCTTTTGAAGATCAGGGGTTCAAAAAAAGAAGTAAAAAAACCTGATGCAGCAAGACACACTACCCCAACAGACACATTCGCATACTTGATACTTCCATAAAAAGCCACCCAGTGTATTGCAACAATGGCCCCTACCCCAAAGATCTTTATAGCATCTTTTACCTGGATCCTCGCCAGCTGATTTTTATAATACATAAGGGCCAATAGTGATGTTACAGTTATAAGCAGCCTGTACCAAACCAATACCCCTTCGTTCAAACCGATCAGCTTGCCTAAAATAGCCGTAAAGCCTGCCAAAAAAACAGCCATATGCAATTGCAAAAAAGCTTTCTTCATGATTTAAAGATAGGTATTGAGTTGTTAGTTTATCGCTGTCTATTGCTTTTCAATATTTAGCCTTTTTCGTGTCGGACTTTAGCTGTAAAAAAAAATCACAAAAAACATATATCTAACCCACTGCAAACCACAAACTAATTATATTTGCCCACTTATAACCCACTACACTTATAACCAACTACAATATGAACTTCAAACGCATCAACAACATTACAGGATGGCTTGTCTGCATTATTGCATGTACCGTTTATATCATGACGATGGAAGCCACCGGCAGTTTTTGGGATTGCGGCGAATTTGCTTCCAGTGCCTATAAATTACAAATTCCGCATCCGCCCGGCGCTCCCCTTTTTGTATTGATCGGGCGTTTATTCATGGTTCCTTTCGATCCTGCACATGCTGCTACCGGGGTTAATCTGATGAGTGCATTAGCCAGCGGTTTTACTATTTTATTTCTATTCTGGAGCGTTACGCATTTTGCCCGAAAAATTGTGGAAAAAGACGGCGAGGAATTAAACAGTGGCAATATATTTATTATAATGGCAGCAGGTGCCGTTGGTGCCCTTGCATATACCTTTTCAGATTCCTTCTGGTACAGTGCAGTTGAAGGTGAAGTATATGCGCTTTCTTCCTTTTTCACAGCAGTTGTATTCTGGGCTATGTTAAAATGGGAAAATGCTGTAACCGAAGAACATAAGGCAGGTATCAAGGGTCATTTTACCAAAGCCGACAGGTGGATCATCCTTATATTTTACCTGATGGGCCTTTCCATCGGTGTACACTTATTGAACTTATTGACCATTCCTGCAATGGTAATGATCTATTACTTTAAACGATACCCCGTATCTACCTGGGGGACCATTTTTGCTTTCCTTATCGGTTGTGTGATCACCGGTTTTATTCAAAAAGCTGTTATTCAATGGACCATTAAAGGGGCAGGAAATTTTGATATCTTATTTGTGAATGACTTTGGCATGCCCTTCTTTACAGGTTTTGCTTTCTTTTTTGTCCTGATAGGGGCCCTGTTATTTATAGGAATACGAATGGCTAAAAAAAGAAACTGGAATTTTTTACGATTAGGATTGTGGGGCTTTGCTTTTATGTTACTGGGCTACTCTACTTATTTCACTACATTGATACGTTCCAACGCCGATACAGCAATCGACATGTTCAATGTAGATAACCCCGTAAGCCTGACCGGTTATTTAAGCCGTGAACAATATGGCGACTGGCCAATTTTAAATGGACAGGATTTTACTGCACAGATAGTAGAGAGCAATGTTGAAGAAACCTATGTTAAGGCTAATGGTAAGTACGCGAAGAATGGCAGGAAAGTAGATTATGTATATGCCCCGGAAGACTTGCATTTCTTTCCGCGTATGTGGGATGCCGGCAATGACCAGGGACACGCTGATTATTATGCACAGTTTGCCCAAATAGAAAAAGATCCAAAAACAGGAGAATGGCTGGGAAAACCTACTATGGCTGATAATATAAGCTTCTTTATAAATTATCAGTGTAACTGGATGTACTTCCGTTATTTCATGTGGAATTTTGCGGGAAAACAGGATGATGTTCAGGGAGTCAATATAGCCAATGTAAGAGATGGCAACTGGAAAACAGGTATCGGATTCCTGGATGGCGGACGATTAGGGGATCAAAAAACACTTCCCGATAGCCTTAAACATAATAAAGCTAACAATTCTTTATTTGCCCTGCCTTTATTATTGGGTATCCTTGGCCTTGTTCATCATGTGACCAAAGATAAAAGAGATGCGTTGATCGTAGGATTGCTCTTTTTCTTTACAGGCCTTGCGATTGTGATCTATCTCAATATGCCAGGCAATCAGCCACGTGAAAGAGATTATGCGTTCGTAGGATCTTTTTATGCTTTTGCATTCTGGATCGGAATTGGTGTTTTATTAGTTAAAGAACAATTGTCCAGGCTAATGAGCAGCAATATTGCCAACTATGCTGCCGCTGCACTTTGTTTACTTGCAGTTCCTGTTTTAATGGCTAACCAGGAATGGGATGACCACGACCGTAGCAGAAAAGTATTGGCAAGAGATCTTGCTATTGACTACCTGGAAAGCTGTGCACCCAATGCGATAGTAATTTCTTTCGGCGATAACGACACTTACCCGTTATGGTATGCCCAGGAAGTAGAAGGTATTCGCAGGGATATTCGTGTTATCAATTCCAGTTTATTGGGGACTGACTGGTATATCAACCAGCAACGATATAAAATAAATGAAAGCGACCCAATAGATCCTATCTGGTCAGCAGACCAGATAGAAGGAGCAAAAAGAGACATCCTTTATTATGTACCAAGGCCTGGTGTTGACCCTAATCAATACATGGATCTTTATTCGATGATGAAAAATTATGCGGGCAGTGATGACCAGGATAAAACAGAGCAGGCAAGAGATGGAAGCAGCCTGAATATATTCCCGACTAAAAAAGTATCTGTTCCGGTAGATATTGATCTTGTCCGCAAAAATGGAACGGTGAATGCCAATGACAGTGTTGTTAGTGAATTGAGATTTGATATTCCCAAAACTGCATTGTTTAAAAATGATGCTGCCATCCTGAATATTATTGCCGGCAATAAATGGAAGCGTCCTATCTATTTTACTTCTTCATACAGGGAACTGGGCTTCGGGCAATACCTGCGACAGGATGGTTTAACCTTCAGGCTGGTACCGGTAGTAAACAGCGAACTTAACCAGGAATGGGTATTTGATAAGATGATGAAGAAATTTGTCTTTGGCAATTGTGATAAACCCGGGGTGTATTATGATGAAGAGAACCGTCGTCATTTAAATAGTATACGGCAGGCATATGCGCAAGCGGCGGAGAACCTTGCAGAAAATGGCAAAAAGGATGAAGCAAAAAAATTACTGGAACGTTGTGATAAAAATATGCTGGAGCAGAACTTCCCTTATGGAATGACTTCCCGTTATCAACAGCACAACTATGTTTCTTTACAATTCATAGAAGCTGCATATAAAGCAGGCGATACCGTCCTGGCTGAAAAGGTTTCCCGTGATGTTAAGAAAGACCTTGAGCAACAGCTTGCTTATTATTCAAGTTTAAGCGATGACAAACAGGATGTGTTCAGAAGCGATAATGACCAGGCACTGAATTTTTTAAAGGGATTACAACAAATGGAAATGCAGTTTAAAATAATTCCGCAAAAATCTGACCTTTCCCCGACCTTAAATACAACTCCTGTCGCACCCACAAATGCAGACAGTCAAAAGAAAAAATAAACCTATTGTAAATAAACATAATAAAGCGCCCTTCATAAAAAATATGAAGGGCGCTTTATTATAAAACAGGCTTAATACTTAAAAACAACTATTGAGTTATTTAACCAAAAAGCTTTTAACGATAGTTCGCTCTCCGTTCGTAAGCTGAATAAAATATATGCCTCCCTTTAAATCCAGCACTGGTATATTCAATTCTCCATTTTCTATTTTTTTATTTCCATTTTTCACCAATGAACCATCAAAATTCCTTATTTGAAATTCTGTTGTGCCCCTCCATCCCGGAACAATAACCGAGATTTTATCTTTACCTACGGGATTAGGATACAATAGAACAGCATCATTATTATGCCTTACTGATCGTGTAATCTGTGGCGAAGCCGGCCTTGCAGCAAGCCCGTTTGCTACCGTGTTACTAAGTGTGAGCCTGCCAAACGCTGCTGTGTTCTGGTAATTATCGATCGTTCCATTCCATACACACTGACCATCTCTTACTCCTCCGTTATCATCATCATCATTGCCAACATCAAAGCCAATATTTAATCCGGCTGCCGGAGTCGTTATACCCAACTGGTTCCACGGAATTGCTATTTCTACCGTATAACCTCCGGAAACAGCAGCCCATGCATGCTGTAATCCTGTAATTGCAAACCTGGTAAACACGGTGCTTTTATTATATCCTTTGATGATCTGGTTATCTTTTCCATCATAGCTGGTTGATCTGTTATAGTTGGCATCAATGTATATCTCTGCTGCATCATCATCCCAGATATTGGCAGATTCACTATATAAATTAGCATCCAATACTTTTATACCTATATAGAGATTTGTATTATCCCATAATACACCAAATGTTGATGTATTATTATTCGTGCCTGTTACAGTCTTAGAGAATGCCCTTGTAACATTCCAACCATTTTCATTTAGGTTGCCATTTACCGTAATGGTACCCGAGGTTTTGTAGCAGGTTATCACACCGGGAGGATCTCCTGCTGCATTGATTGTTATTGTTAACGATTTAGCTCCGGTTCCCCCTGCATTGGTTGCACTGATCGTAACGGTTGATGTTGCCGCTGCCGATGGTGTTCCGCTGATTACTCCGGTTGAAGTATTTACGCTGAGGCCGGCAGGAAGCCCGTTTGCTGCATAGCTGGTTGGGCTATTCGATGCGATAATAGTATAACTGAAGGCTGTACCAACCGTTCCGGTTGCTGTTGCTGCACTTGACACAACGGGGGCTGCCGGATTAATAGTAATAGTAAGTGCTTTAGTTCCCGTTCCACCGGCATTGGTTGCGCTAATTGTACTATTTGATGTGCCGGCAGCTGATGGTGTTCCGCTGATTACTCCCGTTGAAGTATTCACAGTAAGGCCTGCAGGAAGCCCGTTTGCCGCATAACTGGTTGGGCTATTCGACGCTGTGATAGTATAACTGAAGGCTGTACCAACCGTTCCGGTTGCTGTCGCAGCACTTGATACAACGGGGGCGGATGGTACTGCAGGATTAACTGTGATAGTAAGCGTTTTAGTGCCGGTTCCTCCTGCATTGGTTGCACTGATCGTAACAGTTGATGTTCCCGCTACTGACGGGGTGCCACTTATTACTCCGGTTGAAGTATTAACACTTACCCCTGCAGGCAGGCCGGTTGCAGCATAACTGGTTGGGCTATTCGATGCTGTAATACTATAACTAAAAGCTGTTCCCACTGTACCTGTTGCTGTTGCTGCACTTGAAACCACTGGTGCTGATGGAGGAGAATTCAATACGAAGGTCATATAACTGATATTGAATCCATCTGTATCTTCTACAAGACGCAACACTTTCTGCCCCGTAGTAAGAGAAGTTGTTATAATATTAATTGTTTGCCATGTTTGCCATCCACTGGTATTGGGTATGGCAACAGTGCCCGAAATATTCACGCCATCCAACTCAAAATGCAGGGTTTTCTTTCCAGCACATTGGGATCCTAAGCTTAGAATTCCACGTGGACAAGTTGTCGCG
>JADMIO011281608.1_pt1 | contig 97761 bp, 70 predicted proteins | sample 8958161 | NCBI WGS metagenome assembly JADMIO01 (sample SAMN16585339, study PRJNA669376) | soil metagenome | isolation source: Crop rotation soil | place: USA: Cullars Rotation, Alabama | collected 2011
CGACTTCAAGTCACGTGAATTCCAAGCTTCGGATCCCACTGTGCTGGAAAGTGGATCTACGGCCAGGGAGACAGGAGTGACCGGCGGCGAATTACCAATCGGAGCCCAGTTATCTGCTCCATCAATCGTCTTATAGATCGGACCATTGAAAGCGCCGGCGTACAACGTTGTCGGTGTCACCGGATCGATCGCCAGACTGCGCAGGTTCGTGTTAGTCATTCCGTTCTGGCGCAGATTCCAGCTATTACCACCGTCAATACTCTTGTAAACGCCGCCACCGGTGGCGGCATAAAGCGTGGTGGGCGTCAACGGATCGATGACCACACCCACGACAAAAGGAACAGCCAGGCCATTATTGATTGGTGACCATGTTTTACCGCCATCGGTACTGCGGAACATGCCAAATCCACCGGCGTAGAGTTTCAGAGGTTGCGTCGGGTCAATCACCAGTTGCGTGACTGGCTCCGTCAAGCCGTAATTATCGTTGCTCCAGCTTGCCGCGGTGTCGACGCTTTTGAACACCGCACTTTTGGTACGGATCGCGCCGGCAGTAAGCGGAAACGCAAATGAATCGGTAGACCCGGTTACGTATGCATTGCCGGCGGCGTCTACAGCTATTCCGCGACCAGCGTCGGCACCCGATCCGCCGAGGTATGTCGAATAAACGAGTGCTGAACCTTGGCTGTTGAGCTTGGTTACAAACGCGTCATTATTAAAACTGGGTGAGTTTGTGTGGGTTGCTTGAATCGGATTTGCAGTAGGGAAGTTGGTTGAAGAAGTGACGCCCGTAACGTAAGCGTTACCCGAGACATCGACCGCAATTCCAAAACCATTGTCAGTACTATCGCCGCCGAGATACGTCGAGTAACTCAGCGACCCGCTGCTATTGAATTTGGTAACGAAGGCATCTTCAATCAATGGACTGCCAAGGTTCGCCTGAAATGCATTTGCAACGGGGAAATCGGTGGAGAGGGTGTTACCGGTTACGTAAACATTGGCGGCTGGATCGATCGCGATACTGTTCGCTTCGTCCTTCGCGGCGCCGCCAAGGTAAGTGGAAAAAACGTAAGCAGGAACTGCCGGGTTTATCTTGGTAACGAAGGCGTTCCCACTAAGTTCTGTAAGACTCGGAGGCGCTGCTTGAAATGCGTTTTGAGTGGGAAAATTTGGAGAGTTCGTATTGCCAGTGACGTAGATGTTTCCGCTGCCGTCGACGGCGATGCCATTGCCAAACTCATCAGCACTACCTCCGAGATATGTCGAAAACAACAAGTCGGATCCGGACGAGTTTAATTTAGTAACAAAGGCGTCCCTGCCGAAATTCGATCCGCTACCGCCGGCGTACAGAATCGACGAGTTGGAAGGATCGGCGACGAGCACACGAATCGTTCCGGTCCAGAGCCCGGCGCTTGCGTTGGTCCAGGAGGTTCCTCCGTCTGTAGTCTTGATGACGCCGCCGCCGACGGCGCCTACGTAAAGGGTGTTAGGCGTCGAGCGGTCCGCCACCATCGCGTTGATGCCGCCGCGCACGGCGCTGTTGTTCACAGTCGTCCACGAGCTACCGCCGTTGGTACTCTTGTTGATGGTTCCGTCCACATTGATGTAAAGCGTGGACGTATTAAGCGGATCGATCGTGACGTCATCTATGACTGTCGGATCCCTACCGGGGGCACTCGTGATGCCGTTGTTGCTTGGATTCCAACTGACGCCGCCGTTCGTGGTTTTAAAGAGACCGTGGCGACGAGTGCCCACGTAGATTACGAAAGACGTTGTAGGATCGATCGCGATTGAGAGAATGTCCCGTTCCTGGGGCATGCCAAGAGTGTTTGTCCCCGACCAGGTGCTGCCGCTGTCTGTGCTCTTGAACAAACCAAAACTCGAGCCGACATAGATCAGATTTGGCATCAAGGGATCGATCACAATAACAGGAACGAATTCGTTGTTCAGTGGCGAGTTGAGTGCGTTCCAGTGGATGCCGCCGTCGGTTGTTTTGAAGAGACCACGGGCTCCGGCGTACGCGACTAAGGCGTTCGTGGGATCGATCGCGATTGCGCTTACCGACTGTAGGTTCGTCGACGACTTGGTCCAGGTAGCGCCGCCATCGGTGCTGCGATAGGCTCCTCTGAAACTTCCGGCATAGATCATGTTCGGATTGGTAGGAGCAACCGCGAGGGCGTTGAGTTCCTCAGTTAGACCAGTGTTGTTATTGTTCCAGTGTGAGGCAGCGTCAGTAGTCTTAAAGAAAAGCCCGGTTGTTTTTAAAGAGTTAACCAGAGGAAAGTTTTCGGAAGTTGTCGAGCCGGTGACATAGGCATTACCTGCTGAGTCTACGGCGATGCCAGTGGTGGTGGATGAGGAGAGACCATCGCTCAGAAATGTTGAATAGATCAGGGCGCTGCCTGTTGGATCGAGCTTGCTGACAAACGCGCTATTAGGATTACTGGTGTTGAAAGCTCCGGGCGTGGTGGGGAAGATGTCAGAGGAAGTTGATCCGGTAACGTATGCGTTTCCCTGCGCGTCGACTGCTATTCCAAAAGCCTGATCGAGGCGGCTCCCGCCTAAGAACGTTGAGTATGAAAGCACCGGATCGATTACGAGGGGCTTGCGGGAATCAGCGCCGCGCACCTTGAACCTGATTTCGTTGCCCTTGATTGCGTACGAGCCTTTTACCTCGCTTCTGTTGCCGTTGTCATTGAGCTGATAGATGAACGGTTTGTTTAGACGAACCTCACCGTTTTTTAAAGCGAGTAGTAGGTTGCCTTCCTGGTCCACGCGCAGACGCTCGGCGCCTTCGACACGGAACTTGATGAGTTTTGGATTAGCGCCCGGCGCTACGACAAAGTCATACTCGAGCTCTCGCTGATTTCCGTAATACACCATGTCGATTCCGGGATAGACGTCCGTGTAGTGGACCTTGCGATACGTTGAAATGTTACGCCGCCATTGGTCGCGATCGTTCCCGATGAAGTAATTCACTTTGCCGGGCAGCTCTTCCTTGCCTTCCACCCGTGGAGCGGTGTTAGCGCCAAGCAGCTTCAACCGGAGTACCGAGCCTTCGACTTTGTGCGCCGTTTCGGTTTGAGGCCGCCGCAGGCTGAGAACAGCTTCATTAGCCGTCAGGAAGAGATCGTAACGAGGACCATGCGAGATGAATTTGACTGCCTCGTCAGTCTGGCCCTGGTTGATCTCGAAGCTGAGCGGCAACTCACCGAAACGTTCGGCGATTTTGGCTTTCGTCGGTGCGTTGGTGGGCGGTGTGGTGGAATGGGTCGCTGGTATCGCAAAAAAGGCGATTCCAAGAACAAATACAATACGATTGAGGCGTGAGAAGAGGGCAGAGAGTGAGTTCATTTCTTTCTCCGAAAAGGTAGTGTCTCAGATTGAAATCTGACCAAAATTACGCCGGAGGCGTTCGCTAATTTCAGCCCAGGCGTTGGAGCGCAGCGACAACCCTGGGATCAGAACCTTAATAGAAGTGAACCCTGAAAGGGTTCGCCAACCGCCGAACCCCTTCAGGGTTTGCTCACAATTTCCAATTGTGTCCCAGGGTTCTCGCGGGGCTCGAACCCCGGGCTGAAATTAGCGAACGCCTTCGGCGTCATTTCAAACTGATGCACTACCTCCGAAAAACGTAACGTGCGGGTGAGCCTGAGCGTCGGTATTCTCGACTGACTAGCCAGAGAAGTCAATGACTCGTTAACGCGGGCGAAACTCGAGGAGGTGGTCACGGACCACGTTACACGGATTACACGGATTGATGACTGATCAGCGCAGATCAGATCAAAATCCGTGTTATCCGTGGCTTCGCATTGCAGTGCGGAATGAAAGCACCAAAGACACAACGCATACACTTTCCAATAGAGTCTTAACGACTAACACCAGCATGTTGCCCGGTTCGGACGCGGTTTGCCGTAACGTCTCTTCAAGTTGGCCCACGAAACTACTGGTCATCAGTCCGGCGAAGTAGGCCCATGCCAGAACGAGAAACACCGCGCTCCACGATTTTGAACGGTAAGCGGCCCACCCTCCGACAAGTAACAGCGCCCCCGCCAGATAATCCTCAAACATCGTAGTGAAGTTGACGGCCCAATGACTGATACCTCGCCGCCCCGTCTCCAGCACTGGCAAAAGCACGCCAATCACAAATGCAGCAATGACTTCAAATCTCATATTATTGACAGAATCTGATTGCGGCACAGTAAACAAAATCGCGTGATTATACGCTCAATTATCCTTGAGTGCGCTACGTCGCACCCGCCTCGCTTCCGCTTATTTCGTCTTAAAAGTTATACTGTGCTTCCCCCTTCCAGTCCCGCACAAACAAACGCCTGCGGAGATCGCGTCCCGCCTCTGCGATTGGCCGCGCATTGAACGCTCTCCGCCCGGGCCGTGCGGCGCCGGATTGGGCCAACTGGTTGAGGTCTGTAATGAACAGAAAGTTTGTTTTAAGTGAGTTTAAGTTAGTCGTCTTTTTCTGCGCGCTCACGGTGTTTCTAACGATCGGTGTGATCGGTTTCTGGGAGGTGGCGCTGCGTCCGTCGTTCTTCGGATGGGTTGACAAACATTATCCCGGTGATGCGAACGTGCAACGACGTTGGGATATCAAACAACGCGTCGAACACTTTACGATCTCGTTCATGGTCGACGCTCTTGTGGTAACGTTGCTGCTTCGCCTGGTCAACCGGAAACAGCGCCAACTACTCGCGAGTGAGGAGCGTTATCGCGCCCTCTTCGAACAGGCAAGGGACGGCATCGGAGTAGTCCGCATGTCAGATCATCATCTGGTTGAAGCCAATAACAAAGTTTGTGAAATTCTCGACGTCCCGCAACAGGACTGTATCAACCACAACATACTCGAGCTTTTTCGCACCATTACACCACATGCACAATCTCAGCTCATGAGCTCGTCCAATGGTCATTCTTCGATCGAAAGTGAGTTGATAATTCAAACTCCACAGGGCCAGCGCCGTCCGATCGCCGTCTCTTTTACTCCGCTATCGACCGGCGGTGAAGAGGTGATGATCATGTCTATGCGCGATCTCTCGGGGCGTAAGAAACTCGAAGCCGAGCGCGAGGAGATGCAGCGCCAGCTCTACCAGTCTTCCAAGCTGGCGTCGATTGGCGAGCTCTCCGCGGGTGTTGCTCACGAGATCAATAACCCGCTGAACGGTGTGATCAATTTTGCTCAGCTTCTTAAGGATGAACAGACGCCACGTTCTGAGTTCGAGCAGCAGATGATTGACGGCATCATCGACGAGGGCGAACGCATCGCCAAAATCGTGCGCGGGCTGCTGGCTTTTGCGCGCGCCGACGCGCATGAGCTACGACAGGTACATTTCGCGGAGTCGATCAACGCCTCGATCGCGCTCTTTGGACGCCAGTTTGAAAAGGACGGCATTACCGTGGAGATTGATCTGCAACCGGATCTGCCAATGGTACGCGCCGACGGCTCACGTCTCAGGCAGGTCGTAGTTAATATGATCAGTAATGCGCATCACGCGCTTAAAGCGAAGCCGGACGATTTCGTTGAGAGAAAATTATTTCGGATCACTGCGCGACGTGCCGGCGAAATCGTGCGTGTTGAGTTTTATGACAACGGCATTGGCATCAAGCGTGAAGATCTCGGTAAGGTATTCGATCCTTTCTTCACCACGCGCCGCGAAACGGGCGGCACGGGGCTGGGACTGAGTATCAGCTTCGGCATCATTCGTGATTTCGGCGGCACGATCAAGGTAGAAAGCGAGGAGGGAAAATTCACCCGATTCATCGTCGAGCTTGCCGCAGTCGAAACGTGGGAAGCTGAATACAGCTAACGTTGGTTTTCTCTGTGCAACCTCTGTGTTCTCTGTGTCTCTGTGGTCGGTTTTCTTAGCATTCATTAACCACAGAGACACAGCGCAGCCGAGCCGCAACCAACGTTTTCTGTACGCCGAAGGCGTTCGCTAATTTCAGCTCAGGGCTGGAGCGCAGCGACAACCCTGGGATCGGAACATCATAATTCTTCCTTGAACCCTGAAAGGGTTCGCCAACCGTCGAACCCTTTCAGGGTTTGGTAGCGTCTTGAATTATGACCCAGGGTTGTCGCTGCGCTCCAACCCGGGGCTGAAATTAGCGAACGCCTTCGGCGTAGAGGAAAGTTTCTCAAAAAAGAAAATTCTGCGATCTTGTTACACAGAGAACACAGAGGTTGCACAGAGAAAACAGTCGCACAAGATTGAATATGCCTAACGTGCTACTAGTCGACGACGAGCCCAGCATTCGTCTAACGATGGGAGAGTTTTTGAAGCGCGCCGGTTACTCCGTCGTGATAGCTGCGGACTACGACAGCGCCGTGACGCACAAGGCTGAGGATCTCGACGTCGCCGTGATCGACATCAACCTGCCCGGCAAAAGCGGCATCCAGTTGTTGCAGACTCTCTGCAACGCCAAAATTTATATTCCCGTGATCATGATTACGGGTGAGCCAAACTTATCCGTGATACCGGAAATCGTACGCGCCGGCGCGTACGATTTCATCGCGAAACCAATCGTCAAAGACGTGCTGCTCAACGCCGTCGCGCGCGCAACAGAGAAGAAGCGACTAACCGATGAGAAGCGCAGGCTCGAGCAGGAAATCAAACGCTACGCTGAAGAACTCGAAATGCGCGTCGACGAGCGCACCGCCGAGCTTATCGAAACGCATAAACGTCTCGTAACTCAGGAACGCATCGCCGCTCTCGGACGCGCCGCGGCGCAGGTAGCTCACGAAGTAAAGAATCCACTTGCCGGATTGCTGCTTTACTCACTCCACCTCAAAGAAAAATCCAGTAACTTCTCGGAGACCCAAACTTATCTCATAGACAAAATCGTCGACACTATCAAACATCTGAACAGCCGCGTCGAGCAGATCCTTGGCTTCGCCCGTCCGGTCAAGCTCACGCTCGTTTCCGGCAATCTGAACCAGCTTGTTGAAGACGTGCTGGAACTGCTGCGGCCACAGTTAACGGCAAACAAGGTCGAGGTGCGCCTGTCGCTGGACCAGCAGGCGGCTTACGCGAGGCTCGACCAATCATCGCTGCGCGGAGCTTTGATAAATCTCATGCTAAATGGGATCGAGGCGATGAAAGGCGGCGGCACGCTGAGTATCACCATCACTCACAGCCGCGAGTCGCTGCGACTCGAAATCGCCGACACGGGTCACGGCATCAGCGAGGAAGAGGCAAAGAAGATCTTCGAGCCTTTCTATACAACGAAGGAACAAGGGCTCGGTCTCGGTATGCCTTACGCTAAAAAAATCATCGAACAGCACGGCGGTACGATTTCTCTTAACAGCCGGCCCGGAGAAGGCACGACGATCTCCATCGAGTTGCCGGCAGCAGCGAAGGAGGTGGCCCATGCCTCCTAGCCGCGTGCTTGTCATCGACGACGAAGCGAGCATCACCGATGCGCTGCGTTTGATCTTGATTGACCTGGGCCATCACGTCGACTCAGCAAAAAACGGCAGCGAGGCCAAAGAGTTTCTCAAAGGTTCGCCCTACGATCTCGTCTTCACTGACCTGCGTCTTCCTGACGCCAGCGGAATCGATTTGCTCGGTCTTATAAAGACCAATACTCCTACCACCGAGGTCATTGTCATGACCGCGCACGGCTCGCTCGACATTGCGATCGACGCGATCAAGCACGGCGCCTTCTACTACATTGAGAAGCCTTTCACTCCGGCACAGGTCACGACACTCGTCGGACGCGCGCTGGAGTTCGAGGCCATCAAGCGCGAAAACCGGAGCCTGAAGACGGCGCTGATCGGAGATAGTGACGATTTCAAGATCATTGGCCGGGATCCGAAGATGCGGCAAATCCACGCGATTATCCGCACTGCGGCGCCGTCTGATGCGTCAGTATTAATAGAAGGCGAGTCAGGGACCGGGAAAGAGTTGATTGCGGCGGCCTTCCACTTTCAGAGTTCGCGCGCGGAATTGCCGTTTATGCGTATCAACTGCGCGGCCATTCCGCAGGAGCTGATCGAATCCGAGTTGTTTGGCTATCGCAAAGGCGCATTCACCGGAGCCGATCGAGACAAGCCCGGATTGATCGAGGCAACAGCAGGCGGCACCTTGCTCCTCGACGAGATCGCCGAGATGCCGATCCATCTGCAAACCAAGTTACTGCGCGTATTACAGGAGCGAAAGCTTCGTCGACTCGGCGACGATAAGGAAATCAGCGTGGATTTCCGTCTCGTCTCGTCGACGAATCGCGATACCTCACAGATGATTCAGGAGGGCACGCTTCGGAAGGATCTCTACTTTCGCATCAGCACGATAAAGATCAAGTCGCCTCCGTTACGTGAACGACTCGACGATGTACCGTTGCTCGCTAATCGTTTTCTAGAGCAGTATGCAGAGAAGTACAAGAAGCGAATACGGGAGATTTCGACTCCGGCGTTTACGTCGCTGATGCGCTATGAATGGCCGGGGAACGTGCGCGAGCTCGAGAGTGTTATCGAGCATGCGGTGTTGTTTGCGACCGGGGATAAGTTGATGCCCGAAGATTTTCCGGAGCAACTCCACACGGCTCACACTAGTGAATTTCGTTGCGTTATTCCACCGTATTTCACGATGGACGAGATCGAGCGCGAAGCGATCGCGCAGACGCTCGAGCGCACGGGTGGAAACGTCAAGCGGACCGCCGAGATCCTCAACTACCACCGGCCCAGGTTGTATCGAAAGATGAAGGCGTTTGGTTTGCGCGGCGGCGGTGAGACGGAATCTTAGGTGTGTTCCGTGGTGGAACATTCCAACCTCACATCAATCCATCTTGGAACATCCTTTCTTGAGCCTGCGAAGCAGGCGTCAGCATAAAGCCTGGGGCGCAAGCCCCAGGATCGCCGTCAAAAAATTCTAATCGAGCCCGCGAAGCGGGCGGCAGCTGTCGCCCGTTTCACGGGCTCCGTGCGTTTTTCAATTCACGATCCTGGGGCTCGCGCCCCACGCTTTATGCTGACGCCTGCTTCGCAGGCTAAGAACAGGCACACCCTTTGCACAAGCGACTCACGCAGATGAACTTCCGATGAAGCCTCGTCACCTCGTTCGTCAGGTCCGCGTGGCGCGATCAACTCATCTTCCATGAGGTAAAAATTTTAATGAACACTCGAAACGCTTTACGGCGTTGGCAGGCGCTTTTATCGTTCTGCTGCGCCGGAGTGGTTGCGCTACTCGCCGTGTCGAGCGCGCACGCTCAGACGTCTCCTCCAACTACATGCGAGCGGACGGTCAAGGCTGACGTGGTCGCGTTGGACCAGGCCTTAATTTATAACCGTCTCGGCACGATCAACCCGGCGGGCATGATCTACGCCCTGAAGCGCGACGTCGTCGCGATTGGCCCGTCGAAAGGCCTCGTCGCCGGCAACGTTCAACTGCGTCCCGGCAAGCGCCCGCGCCCGATCGCATTGCGCATGAACGTCGGAGATTGTCTCCAAATCAACTTTACTAACCTGCTAGCGCCCGATATTGCTATCAATTCAACCCCGCCTGACCCCGAGCCGCCTGGTGAGGAACCACCCGATCCTCCCGAGCCGCCGGAGCCCCAGGACTTCAGGTCATTCGCAGCTAACAACGCGCCGGCTACACGCACGGCCGGAGCGCACATCATGGGCCTGCAACTCGTCGGCTCGATTGCTTCTGACGGCTCGAACGTCGGACAGAACCCGAGCAGTCTGGTTGCGCCGGGCGAGTCAGCCACTTACACCTACATCGCCCAGCGCGAAGGTAATCACCTGGTTTATTCGACAGCCGCAACGACCGGCGGTGAAGGTAATGGCGGCTCGCTGGCGATGGGCCTTTTCGGCTCCGTCAACGTCGAATTAAAAGGCGCCGAGTGGTATCGCTCGCAGTTAACTGCGGAAGAGATGGCGCTCGCAACTATGAAGAACGCGGATGGTACGCCGCAGAAAACCGCGGGCGGACAGCCGATTCTGAATTACGACGCTGTTTACCCGGCGGGACACCCGCGCGCGGGCCAGCCAATCCTGAAGATGCTCGATGCCACCAATAACATCGTGCACACGGACTTAAATGCTGTGATTACCGGCCCGAACAAGGGCCGCTTCCCAGCAGGCAGCTACAAACCAAACGCCGTGGAGCCTGATCGCGATCAGCCGTTCCGCGAGTTTACCGTCGTCTATCACGACGAGATCAAAGCCATTCAGCCGTTTCCGCAGTTTGAAGATCCGGTTCTCTCACACACGCTCCACAGTGTTGGAGACGGTTTCGCCATTAACTACGGCACGGGCGGCATCGGCCCGGAGATTCTCGCGAATCGTCTCGGCGTCGGCCCGATGGCTAACTGTACTGAATGTAAGTACGAAGACTTCTTTCTGTCGGCTTGGGCCGTGGGCGACCCGGCGGAAATCGTCGACGTTCCGGCGAACACGACTGACGGCAACGGCAACTTGATCAAGGGCGCGAAGGCGTCGATGGTCCTGTTCCCGGACGATCCGTCAAACGTGCACCACAGCTACATCAACGATCACGTCAAGATGAGAGTGGTCCATGCTGGTCCGAAAGAGCACCACATCCACCACTTGCACGCGCATCAATGGCTGAATACGCCTGACAGCGACAACTCCAGCTATCTCGATAGCCAGGCGATGGGCCCCGGCTACTCGTTCACTACCGAGATCGCGCACGGCGGCTCGGGTAATAAAAACAAGACGCCGGGCGACTCGATCTTCCACTGCCACTTCTACCCGCACTTCGCACAAGGCATGTGGGAACTGTGGCGCTCGCACGATGTCTTCGAAGCAGGCACACAGCTCGACGCCGATGGCCGTCCGGTGGCCGGCGCGCGTGCATTGCCTGACGGCGAGATCACCGTGGGCACTCCGATTCCTGCGCTCGTGCCGCTGCCGACAATCGCGATGGCGCCGATGCCGACCGAGCAGTTCAAAGGTTATCCGTTCTACGTTCCGGGCGTCGCCGGACACCGTCCGCCGCACCCGCCGCTCGACACGCTCGACGACGGTGGTCTGCCGCGTCACGTCATCGTCGGCGGCGAAGCCGAGAGCGTTGAAACGCGTCTCGATTTCAGTAAAGAGATTTTAGTCGCCGAGGCGAAGGCGGTTCCCGAAACAGGAACGCCGGACGAAATCGCGGCGATGAACTTCCACGCGCAGAAGCAGGTTGCGAGCTTCAAACCTGACGGCGCCGCTGCCAGCTTCACGCTGAATGGTCTACCGGCCAAACCGGGAGCGCCGTTCGCCGATCCGTGTCGCGACGACAACGGTAACGCGTTCGGTAATCCACGACTCTACAAAGCCGCCGCGATTCAGCTTGATCTCAAGTTGAACAAGGCCGGCTGGCACACTCCGCAGGCGCGCATTCTTTCGCTTTGGGGCGACGTTGCTGCGACTCTGAACGGCACGCGCGCGCCGGAGCCGTTGTTCTTCCGCGCGAACACGAACGACTGTATTACGTTCCAGCACACGAACCTGACACCAAACAACTACGAGCTCGACGATTTCCAGGTGCGCACGCCGACCGACATCATGGGTCAGCACATTCACCTCGTGAAGTTTGACGTGACCTCGTCAGACGGTGCGGGCAATGGTTTCAACTACGAAGACGGCACGTTCTCTCCGGACGAAGTCATCGAGCGCATCAAGGCAATCAATGCCGGCGGTGGTTTGCAGGCCTTCAATAGCACGACGAAGACTCAGCTAACCGCGAAGCCACATCCGTTCTTCGGCACTCTCGGCGCACAAACAACCGTGCAGCGCTGGTTCGCCGATCCGACGTTGAATATGGCGGGCAAGGATCGGACGCTCGGTACAGTCTTCACGCACGATCACTTTGGACCTTCGACGCACCAGCAGACCGGACTCTATGCCGGACTCGTTACGGAGCCTCAAGGTTCTGTTTGGAAACATAATGAGACTGGCCAGACGTTAGGCGGACGCTTCGATGGTGGTCCAACCGCCTGGCAGGCTGTTATTCAGACGCAGAACACCGCGGACAGCTATCGCGAGTTTCTGCTCGAGTTCGCGGACTACACACTTGCTTACAAAGCGGGCGGTGGCGTCGACGGCGCAGGCAAAGCCACTCCCGATCCGGCGAATTCTATTAACCCGCCGGTGCGAGACGAAGCTGCTCTGCCGATCAACGTTAAGAAGGCTGACGTGTGTCCGGGTGGCGCTCCACTCCCGTGTCCTGAAGCAGTTTCGGCTGCCGATCCCGGCACGATGGTGGTCAACTATCGCAACGAGCCGATCGCTCTGCGCGCACAGGATCCGGCGACGAACACGCAGGCCACGGGCGATGCGGGCGATCTCTCGCACATCTATCGTTCGGATGTCACACGTGCTAATCCGGTGTTGAATTCGCAACCGAACTTCTATCCAAACCTGACAGGCGGTCTGCAGGGTGGTGATCCGTTCACCCCGCTTCTGCGCGCCTATGAAGCCGATAAGGTCCAGATCCGGGTTCTCGTCGGTGCTCACGAGGAAAGTCACAACTTCAGCATCCACGGTGTGAAGTGGCTTTTCGAGCGCAGCGATCCGAATTCGGGTTACCGCAATTCGCAGACGATGGGCATCTCCGAGCACTTCGAGTTTGAGATGCCTGGTTTGGGTGCGGCAAAGGGTAACAGTCCCTTCGTCGATTACCTGTATCAGCCAGGTTCGTCTGTTGATAACCAGTGGAACGGCACCTGGGGACTGCTGCGCGCATATAACGGCGGCGTTGGCCTCCAGCCTGACCTTCAGCCGCTGCCGAATAATTCGGACGGCAAAGCAGACAGTGCTGTTAACAAGAGCGACTTCCAAGGCGTGTGCCCGGTCGCTGCTCCTTCGCGCAAACTCAGCGTCACCGCTGTGGCCGCGAAAAATGCTTTGCCGAATGGCACGCTCGTCTATAACAACCGTACTAACCAGGGCGGCATACTGCATGACCCAACGGCGATTATGTATGTCCGTTCAACTGACCTCGATGGAACGACTGGCAAGCTGAAGTCCAACGTTCCAGTCGAGCCGCTTGTATTGCGAGCCAACGCAGGCGACTGTATTGAGCTCACTTTGCAGAATAATCTCCCGGCAGAACTTTCCGACCTCGCAGGTTGGAACACCCTGCCGATGATCGTCGAGAACTTCAATGCCAATCAGGTGAAGCCGTCCAATCAGGTTGGTCTCCACCCGCAACTGCTGACCTTCGACGCGCTGACAAGTGACGGTGCGAACGTAGGTATGAACGTTCAGAACGCGATTGCCAAAGGCGACCTCGCGCCGGGAACCACGCAGACGGCCGTTCCAGGAGCAGTCGTCAAGTACAAGTGGTACGCGGGCGACGTTCGCATGAACGGCACGACGAAGGTTGCCACTCCGGTTGAGTTTGGTGCGACCAACCTGATCTCGTCAGACCCGATCAAGCACTCGAACAAAGGCGCTATCGCTTCGCTCATCATCGAGCCGCAGGGTGCGACCTGGATCGAAGACGCAAACTCGCGCGCGCAGGCGACCGTCAGCAAGACCGACGGCACCTCGTTCCGCGAATTCGTGCTCCAGTTCCAGACCGACGTCAACCTGCGTCGTGGTGACCTGACGGGCGATGCGGCCGCAGTTCCGAACATTGCGGAAGAAGAGGATGCCGAAGACTCCGGTCAGAAGGCAGTCAACTACCGCAGCGAGCCGATGTGGAAACGTATGGGCTACGAGCCGGATCTGCCGCTCGAGCAAACTCGTACGTTCGACTACACGAACTCGCTTTCAAACGCCATCGTCGGTGGCGATCCTGTGACGCCGGTGTTCACCGCGAAGGCTGGAACGCCTGTTCGCTTCCGCGTGCTCAACTCGAATGGCCACGCGCGCAACAACGTGTTCCAGGTTCACGGTCACATCTGGCAACAGGAGCCGTACATCAACAACTCGACCCAGATCGGCAACAATCCGCTCTCCGAGTGGAAGGGCGCCCAGATGGGCCACGGCGCGTCGAATCACATGGACGTAGTTCCAGTGAACGGCGCGGGCGGAGCGCGCAAGGTTCCGGGTGATTATCTCTACAGAACGCAGTCGTCCTTCCAGTTCGACAACGGCCTGTGGGGCATCTTCCGCGTCACACCGTAAGCGTAATCAGCCACAAAGAGGCACAGGAGGCGCGAAGATTTTTCTTCTGTGCCTTTTGTGCTTTTTTGTGACTGTTTCTTCTTGCAGAGTCGAGCTTATGATGCCTGACGGATTTGAAGCTGAATCTTATCCAGTAACTGGAAGGACAGGAGCTTCTCATTTAGGTCGACAAGCTGGCTATGCTCCTCGAAAGCCATTTGCATGTCGCCGAGATCGAGGTAGACCAGGCCCAGACAGTAGTGCGCCCGCACATTGTGAGATGGGCCTGAGAAGAAAGCGGTTCGGTTCTATCGACGTGGGAGTGGTGAAGTAGCCGATGCTGACAAAGAGGACGGCGGAAACGATAATGACGTCGAATCCTGCCCGTAACCCGAACGAAAAGACGCTCGAGTATTGCCGTATTCCTAATTGTCGAAGTGACCAGCCCGACGCTTGGCAATGGTTATGCCAACGCTAACCAAAATTCCAGCGGCGGCGATCGCCAGAATCCACGGGTTAGGTGGATCGGCGGCGAGCCAATACGAGCCGGTAATAGAGGCAATTGCGACCACGATCACGATGTATCGGGTTTTCATCACAGCTCCAACTCTCTGCGGCATTCCCACGCCGCATTATTAGCGCAAGTCTGGTAGCGTTCTCTGGCTGCCTGGATCATTAGCATGTGTGCCGCAAGAGCTGCGGCGGTACACCCGGGATCGAGATGAGGACAACAGATGGGAGGATGGGACGCTACATTGAAAAATTGGTTTGGTCAAAAATATTTTGAGTGCATGGTAAGTCGATGCGAAAAACAACAATGGTCCGGCAACGCTGCCAACCCGAAGTCGCACTTGCTCACGCCTGCGAGCAAGTAACGCCTTCAAGTTGCATTTTAATGAAGGTAACCAATCTCTGTATCTCGGTGGTGTTCCGGCATATAACAACAGAGACAGGTAGTGTCTCAGTTGAAATTTGATCGAATACGCCGAAGGCGTTTGCTAATGTCAGCCCAGGGTTCGAGGAACGAGAACCCTGGGTATGCTCACAACAAAATGTATTCAACCCTGAAAAGGGTTTGCCAACTGCCGAACCCTTTCAGGGTTCCATTGCTTCTGTTAATCGCAACCCCATGGTTCTCGCTTCGCTTCGAACCATGGGCTGACATTAGCCAACGCCTTCGGCGTATTCGATCAAATTTCAAACTGAGACACTACCGAGAGATCTCGCCTTGACATTGGAATCGATTCCACGGTTTAGAATGCCGCTATGAAGGCAGTGAGTAGCAACGGTGCTTTAAGCTCAGGCGAACTTGCTGATTCGGCGGGAGTCAGCAGGGATACGCTGCGACATTACGAACGGAAAGGTGTACTTGCACGTCCACTCCGCGGTCAGAATGGATATCGAAAATATCCGCCAGAGGCGTTGCAACGAGTGCAACTGGTCCGGCGCGCGTTGTCAGTCGGTTTCACGCTGGACGAACTGGCCAAGGTGCTGAAAGTTCGCGACGCGGGTGGAGCGCCGTGTGAAGAAGTCAGAAGAATAGCGACTCAAAAACTACTCCACGTTCAGGAGCAACTGCGCGAACTCACCGCGTTGCGAGATGACCTCCAGGGGACATTGAAAGACTGGGATACGCGGTTAGCTCAGCGAGCTAATGGAAAGCGAGCTAACCTGTTGGAATCGCTGTCCGTCCATCCGAAACGTTCAAGTAATTCAATCAAACGCAAAAGGAGAAGTGAGTGATGAAAACGCATTTGCGACGGTCTATTCTAGTTTTATTTATTCTCGCAACCGCTGTTGTTGTGCATGCGCAGGAGCCGAAGGCTGACGAGCAAATGAACAAGCGAGGCGATCACGTGATGGGATTTGACCATATGAAGACCACCCATCATTTCTTATTGCAAGAACAGGGTGGGTCCATTCAGGTAACAGCCAACAGCTCCGACGATGTCGAGAGTAGCAAGCAGATCAGAATGCACTTGAAGCATATCGCAATGATGTTTGCGGAGGGGAATTTCAATGCACCCATGCTAATCCACGATCAAACACCTCCCGGAGTGCCGGTGATGCAAGAGTTAAAGGGCGAGATCGGGTACGACTTTGAAGAGATCGATCGCGGAGCAGCAGTGCGGATTTCAACTAAGAATCCAGCGGCATTGAAAGCGATTCATGACTTCCTGAGATTTCAAATAAAAGAGCACAAGACTGGAGATGCGCTGGAGCTGAGTAAGCGAGCTGCCAACTAGATTTTGAGACAGGGAGGATGCTTCTCGTTCGGTTTGAAGATACGCCGAAGCGTTGGCTAATTTAAGCCCAGGGTTCTCGCAAGCTCGAACCCTGGGGAAGGTAAATAAAATCGTCCAAACCTGAAAGGGTTCGCTTTAAGACAAACCCTTTCAGGGTTTCGTCGTACTTTTGAATCTAGTCCCAGGGTTCTCGCAAGCTCGAACCCTGGGCTTGAAATTAGCCAACGCCTTCGCGTACTTTCAAACTCAACCAGTCCTGACAACAGTGACACTTCCCCGGCGTAAGAAATAGGTTCTATAATGCGCCACCATTGCTGATGTTAAGACCGCCTCGAAACAGACTCATCGCGGCTCTACTGCCATTTTCCTTTCTCTGGGTTTTTATGGCTTGCGTGTCGATTTGTGAGCGCGAAACGTTGGCGATTCATCACCCAACAGATCGCTCCTGCGCTACCGAGATTAACGCGCTCACGGACGTTCGCGATTGCGACGGCTGTCCGCTTTCTTTGCCGAAAGCAACCACACCAGAACGAACAAAATCGTTCCCTGCTTTAGCGTCGTCACCAGGTTTTATTTCCGTGTCGCCGTCCGTTTATCTGGCTCAACTAGTCTTTCTCACGCCCATTAGTAACGGAAGTCCTCCGCTCAAAGCTCTTGCTTCGCTCCGCATTTAGACCGTTTCACTTCTGAAATCAAATTTGAGAACACGGGCCGAAGTGTGTCGGTCGTTGGCTTTCTGATACTCGGAGAAGCGAGAGTGGTAAGGACGTTCATTATATCTTTTGCGGTGTTGGTCGCGGCGCAAGTCTCATTTGCGCAAAATACTTTCAAAGTCACCGTCAAAGATGAGGCGACGAAAGTCGCTATTGCGGATGTAACCGTAACAGTGAAGGACACACCGAATTCCGCAACAACAGACGCTCAAGGCATCGCTCAGCTCAGCAACATCCCTGATGGAGAACAGACGATAGTCATCTTCTCTCCAGGTTACGAAACCAAAGAACTGAAGCTTACTTTCCCGATCATGGGCCAGCCTGAAACTGTGGTCTTTCTGAAGGTCACGAACGAGGTCGGAGAAGTGACAGTCGTGTCAACGCGCACCGGTCGCGAGATCGACGATGTGCCGACCCGAGTTGAAGCCATCGACGAAGAAGAAGTGGACGAGAAGACCAATATGCGTCCCGCCAACGTTTCGATGGTCCTCAACGAGAGCACAGGCATCAGAGTGCAACAGACTTCCGCTACTTCAAACACGCAGAGCGTCCGCATACAGGGACTCGACGGAAGATACACGCAACTTCTTAAAGACGGCTTTCCCGCGTTCGGAGGTTTTTCCGGCAGCATCAGCCTGTTGGACATACTGCCGCTCGATCTCAAACAAGTGGAGATCATCAAAGGGCCGTCAGCAACTTTTTACGGCGGCGGGGCTATTGCCGGCGTGATCAACTTCATCAGCAAGGAACCGGAAGCCAGACCCTTTACCTCGCTCATCTTTAATCAAACTACTGCGCTTGGTACGGACTTTTCGATCTTCGATTCACGAAAATTCAAGCGGTTTGGTTACACGTTTCTCGGCTCGGTTAACTATCAAAACGAATACGACGTTGACGATGATGATTTTACGGAGCTTCCCAAAACAAACGCCTTCACGCTAAGCCCACGTTTCTTTTTCTATCCTAACGAAAAGACTCGCCTGATAATCGGCAACACAACTTCCTACCAGAATCGGAAAGGCGGCGACGTTTTTGTCATTCGCGGAAACGGCGACAATTTCCATCAATATTTCGAAAACAATAACTCAATTCGCAACATCACGACGTTGCAGCTCGAGCGGCAATTCGCAGATGGAAGCCGCCTTGTCGCTAAACAGAGTCTCGCCTTTTTTGATCGAGAAATTGAAATTCCCGATTACCGTTTCGAAGGCCGCCAATTCAACTCTTACACGGATATTTCCTACCTCCGAACAGTCAACGAGCACGTGCTCGTTTTGGGCTTCAACGCCGTCTACGATCAATTCAGAGAAACTCCGACACTCAACACGCCAACCCCGCGCGATGAAACCCGCACGACCTTCGGCGGATATGCCCAGGACAGTTTCTCAATTACTGATAAATTCTCCGTCGAAGCCGGTCTCCGGTTGGACCATCTGAAAGACTACGGCGCCTTCGCGTTGCCGCGCGTCTCGGCGCTCTATCGGTTTACTCCCAATCTGAGCAGCCGTTTGAGCGTCGGCCTCGGCTACAAATCGCCGAGCATCTTCACTGAAGAAGCGGAAACTTTGCTTTTTCGAAACGTCCTGCCGATCGGAAACTCTTTGAAAGCCGAGCGCAGCCGCGGCGGTACTCTGGACATAAATTACCGGAACACTATCGGTGAAAAATTCTCGTATTCCATCAATCAGATGTTCTTCTACACTGAAATAGAAGATCCGCTCGTTTTGATCGAAAGCCCGATCGGAATCTTTCGTTTTGTGAATGCGGACCAGTCTGTTAGGAGCCGTGGTTTCGAGACGAATGCACGGCTCTCTTACGACATCGTAAAACTGTTCGCCGGATACACTTTCACTCATGCAAAAGCGGGCTATCTGGCCGGCAATCAGACTCTGCCTCTGACGCCGAAAAGCAGGATCAACTCAGCGTTGCTTTTTGAAAAGGAAGCGAGCTTCAAGACTGGATTCGAAGCCTATTACACGAGCAGCCAGTTTCTGAGTGACGGTTTTAGAACTAGACCGTTTTGGGTCCTGGGAATCTTCGGTGAGAAGACGTTCGGCAAGTACAGCCTTTTTATCAATTTCGAAAACATCACCGACGTTCGCCAGGGACGGCTTAGCCAGGTGGTCTTCCCGCCACACCAGACGCCAACCTTTGCCGAGATTTACACGCACACTGAGGGACGTGTGATCAACGGCGGCGTCAAAGTTAGATTTTAATCAGTCATAAAGAGGCACAAAAGATTGATTAGAAGTGTTTGCTGATCGAATAAAGTTCGTAGCGTCTTGAATCGCGCGAATAGCAAACAAGATCGGCCCAAGTGCGTCTTGAACTGGATTCACCTCGTCTGCATTCGACAGAATTGCACATTGGATTTTGTCGAACATGCATTGAATTTCAGCAAACCCAGACAGGATTGCCCAGATCTCAAACAATCTCATGTGGATTCACGATGCTATTTGTCTCAACGCATGAATGATCCGGGAAAACGAGATTGCTTCGCGTCGCGCGCGTATCTATTTGCAGTTTTGTTAGAGCATTTGGCCCTGTACTGACCACAAACTACGCAATCGCTTCTTGGACCGGGTCAGTACAGGGAGCGATAGCGACCTGGTGAAACCATGGAGGTCAAAGATGTCAGGATATCGCATGCTGATCAGGGACCAGGTCGCTACCGCTCCCTGTACTGACCCGATCCAGGAATAATTCTGATTGTCTGAGGCAAAGCCGAAGCTAACCCTCACACTTTGAGTTGATAGTCCGTCAAATCGCCAGACCAACGTCGCCTTCGAGCACCGATGTCTTCAACTGCGGGCGCTCTCCGCTCTTCCACAGTGCAGCAGTGTGTAATACCCGATACTTGATGGGCCCGCCGTCCGGTCTTTCGCTGCGCGAGATGGGGCGTGGGATGCAGACAAACTCGGTGCGCATCTCATCGGCCGACAATTGGACCTTCGCATAACCGTGTCCTCCAAGATCTACGAACTCGAGGTGCGGAGCCAGATCCGGGTTGGACAGCGATCGTGCGCGCTTGAGGTCGAAGCTCTTGGCATATTCAAGGCACGAGCGGACGCCGTGCTTCACCAGCATGTTGTACGTCCAGTCGGGCTTCGCGCCGTCCGATCGATCGGCCAGGAACAAGGCGCGGATTGGCAGATCCTTGGGTAAGCGATGCTCAAAGGCTTCCATCGTGCCCGGGCTCGCCAGCGACGCACCGACGAAGCTCAATCCCACGGGTTCGAATTTCCGTGGCGGAAGATCGGCTGCGGCATATCCAGCCCAGAAGCTGTGCCGGTCCCCCGAAACGATCGCGAAGCCGGTGATCTTCGCTTCGCGCACCAGATCGTAGATTTCCTTGCGCTCGGCGTAGGCCGATCCGTAGTCGTTACTGCCGAACTGCGCATAGGTGTCCGCGGGCCACGGCTTCTCGACCATTCCGGCGGGGAGGTTTTGCGGGTCCGAGCGCCAGTCGAGCGCGCCGAGCGAATTGCCCCAGATTTTCCACGTCGCCGTTGATTTGCGCAGTTGGTCCTTGAACCATGCCTTCTGCTCGACGCCAAGAATGGTTCGCGGCGGCGTCTCCTTGCGCGGATTCGGAATGCGCACATCGCGGAACTGGAGTTTGGCGGGCGGCCTGCCGCCATCGAAGGCGCGTCCCGCGTCGAGCGCGATCATCGCCTCCTCGGAAAACATTCCGTTGAAGGCAGGGTCATAAATTTTTCCAACCCCCTCAGCGTCAGTTGGGTCGTCGCCGCAGAAGCTGTGCTGGTCGGTAATGAGTAGGTCGAGGTGCTTGCCGTAGCGGAGCGCCCGATAAGCAATCAGGCTTCGGATCGCGGTCAGATTGTTCGGCTCGATGCCGAGCCCGTTCCCGTCCCACTTGTCGATCTTGACGTTTTTGACCGCAACCGCCCCGAATTCGGCAAGCGAGCCGCTCGGCGGCGACACGCGAGCCGGGACATATTCGAACCAGGCCTGATTGGCGGCGACCTTGACGGTCTGGCCGGGCTGCGGCTCGCCGCCCGCCTGGACGATGCTTTGTCGGCCCTGCCACGAGAATTCGTGATTGTCCCAGATGGCGACGAACGGCCAGCGCGCGCGGGCATCCTGGAGGTCGGGATCAGCGAGATAGCCCTTGTACACGGCGCGATAACCATCGACGGTCAGCGGGTAGTGGAGCTTGCCGCTCTTTCCACCATCGGGAATGCGCGCAACCTCATAGATCGTGCGGTCGTAGCGTGTCTTCACTTCGTCGGGATACTCGACCACCTCGTAGATGAAATCGCCCAGGTGCAGAACGAAGTCGAGCTGTTGGTCAGCGGGAGCGCGTTCATCTTCGTAAATCATCCGGCGATAGGCGTTGAGCTTGCCCTCATTGACATCCTGACAGCTCACGAATGCGAAGTTCACTGTGCGCGGATCGTTTGGCAACGGCGCAGTGATCGTGCGGCCGACCCGGCTACCGTTTCCGTCGGTGTCGGTAAACCGGTACCAGTAAGTGCGCGACGGCTTGAGTCCGCCAACCAGAACGCGCGCGGTCCAGTCCGCGGTGCTTGAAACCGGCGCCTGCGCGTGCGCTATGACTCGGCGGAATGCTTCATCCTCGGCTACCTCGACGGTCAGGAGCTGGCGTGTGCTCTGGGCAAACGGATGCCTCGTCCACAGGATGACGCTGTGCGAATCCGGATCGCCCGAGGCGACCCCTTCGGGATAGAGATCACGCCGCTCATGCCAGTGGACACGCGAACCTCGAGCCGGTCCGACCCAGGCGAGCGAAGCACCCATTGCTGCTGCAGCTTTGATAAAGGATCGGCGGCTAAGCTTCATCGTCTCACTCCATCCGGGTTGCAGTTTGCGTCACCCCAGGATTCGGACGCGAACGCCCGCGCCTGGTGGTCGTCAGGGTATCGCTTCGGCTGGCTTGGTATCAACACGTCCGGCTGCCATCTTAGTCTCATCTTTCAGATATCGATCTCTTAATGACGTACAAAGGCCCGCCTGTGTCGGCAATCAAGATTAGCGCCTCTATATACCACTTTTGAAAGATCTGGGTGTGACTCCCGCGTAACGGCGAAAGGATGTCGTGAAGTGGCTCTGGCTGGAAAATCCTGATCTCAGGGCTACTTCAGAAATCGGCATGTCGGTTTCCTGCATGAACCTTTTTGCGCGTTCAATCCTCCGCTCCGCAATATAGCTAGTTGGAGTCATTCCCATCGACTGCTTGAACGCGCGAGAGAAGTGGAAGTAGCTCATCCCGACTTCTTTGGCTATAGATTGGAGTGCGACGCGCCCCTCTGCTTCCGCGGCCAGGTGGTGGTCTATAAGGCCGATGGCTTTTCTTAACCGGTGCGGAGCCATCCCACCCTGGCCCACTTGAATGTTCCCTAACGAGCTGTAACGCCTGATCATCTGCATGGCCAGACCAAGGGCCAGCGAATCGGCATAAAACCGCCCTCCGGCATTAGCTTCTTTCAACTCGCTCAATAGTGACATCGCGATATGACGAATTTGTTTACTCTGAAACCCAATTTGCGGCGTTAGGGCACGTTGTTTATATGAAGCGTCAAACTGCTCGGCCGCGTTTCGCACAAAAAGTGGCCGCAGAAACAAGAGCAGAGTATTGCTCGAGTGTAGCGTCGTCGATTGGCAGGACCATGGTATGAAGGCAGGAATGATAGCCACTTCGCCGGTCCGCACTATTCCGTCGCAATTGCTTTTGCCAGGGCGGGCGTACAGCAGCAGAGGTGCGCTCAGATTCAACATCAGGCAATGACTATCGGAAGCTGGTACAACCATCTCGTTTAGGCTATGCCGCAAATGTATTGCGCGGATCTCCTGCCATGCGAAAGCATCGCTGGACGCGACCACCGCTTCCCGGTACAGCACTGCAACGTCACCGATTGTGGGCGGCCGTACCTCTGCCTGGAATTTCTTCCAGGTTTCAGTTTCATTCACTAGACCACAGATGGCACTGGGCCAGCTTGCGTGAGCCGAAGTATTGACAGTCTGTAACATGGTCCCCTTCTCCGTTCGTGCAAACGAAACTAATCGCTAGTGACTCTGGCGATGGATCCTTGAGAGAGGCATTACCTTCCCTCGTCTTTTAGAATTACAGTTTGCGGAGCACCTTTCGCTTTCACATAGAAGACGAGGAGTTTTGCGGGTTGCGTGTCACTGGCATTGCGACTCACGATGTGTACATCCGTGGGCGATTCGTAAAAGACGTCGCCGGCGTGAACCGTCTGGGGGCTACCACCCTTCAATTGAGTAACGATGCTTCCTTCCAGCACATACACAAAGAGATCGGCGTTATGTCGATGGGGTTGGGACGCCTCGCCGGGAGCGAAGTCGACGGTTTCGATCATGCCTTCCTTTCCGGGTACATCGGGAAGGTCTTTGGTCATCAGGGTTCTCGGTGTTCCGGCTTGAGCGCTGCCAAACGCCAACACGTTGCTAAACGCGAATGCGCTACTAACCGCTAGTGCGCAAAACGCAAGTAATAGAAAAAACTTGTTCATGTCTGCTCCTTTTTCAATTTGAAGGTTGACTGTTCTTGTGGCCCACTGCTGCTGCCTTTTTGCTTGCCGCCGGCAGATTCCGGCTGACGCAGGTCAGCATTGTGATCACGCCGCTGAATTACGTTGCGTTGAAGCGCAATTGCCGCGCCAACAACGAAGCTTTGTAAATCCTTGAAATTATGCTAAGCGTGCACTTCGACCATGACGAAATGAAGGCACGCAACGACGAATTGAAGGCACGCAACGACGACTGGCTGATAGGCCCGGGTGATATTTTGCGCAACCTGTCCGATGGTCGGGAATGTCCTTCTCGGTTGCGCTGTCTTCACCTGTCCGCTAGCGCGGGACGTTCTCAGGTGGATGGATAGAGTGAAATGGGATTGAGGGCGAGTTTCGCCGTATTCCCTCATCCCGAATGGATACGCCGCGCGATTATGTTGAAGAGGTGAGAAAAATAGGCACTGGCTTCGGGCTGCCTTGCAGTTGGACTGGCAACTCCGGGGCGCAGCAAATTTTGTCTAAACGTTTCCGGTCCTGTTGCATGGCAGGATCATTCGCCAGCCACTCTCTGAGGTCCATCAGCACTTTCGCCGCGTTCTCATCTTTCGGCGTCGCGATTCGATAGTGCATCCAGATTCCTTCCCGTCGCGCCGCCACGATACCCGCTCGCCGTAAATAAGCCAGGTGGCGGCTGATCTTTGGCTGATTCGTTTTCAATATCTCCACGAAAAAACAGACGCAGACCTCTTGATCGCCTATCAGGTTGATGATCCGCAGCCGGGTGGAATCGGCCAGCGCCCGAAAGAACAACTCGCGATCGAAGGGTTTCTCTTTTCTGACCATAGCGCCCGGATCATAACATAAAACATATATGCCTTGACATATGTCTGTTTCGGGTGGATACTGCACGTCGACATATGCGTTTGTGCATATGTAATTGGGAAAGGAGTAGTTGAAATGCGGAACGAACAGATGCCGGTACAGGCGCTCAAGGCGCATCTTGCTTTGAACGTCAAAGACGTGGAGGTGAGTCTCGAGTTTTATCGGAGACTGCTGGGTATTGAGCCGAGCAAAGTGCGAACCGGATACGCAAAGTTTGACGTTCAGAATCCGCCTCTGAATCTAACGCTGAACCAGCACGTCTTTAACGAACGCGGGGCGCTCTCGCACCTCGGAATTCAGGTGGCGTCTACGGACGATGTGCTCGCCATGCGCGAGCGATGGACCGAAGCCGGCTTGTTGGCGCGCGACGAAATGCAAACGAGTTGTTGTTACGCACTGCAAGACAAGACCTGGGTGCGCGATCCGGACGGCAACGAGTGGGAGGTGTTCGTCGTGCTTGAGGACAATCTACCCGAAACTGCGCCTTGTGAGTGCGGGACAAAGCTGGAGGAAAGCGCGGCGGCGTGCTGTGCGCCAACACCGATTGGAATCACGAATGCCTCAGCCGTTAACGAAGCGAGTTGTTGCTGAAGCATTAGGAACGTTTTTCCTGCTTGCCGCAGTGGTCGGCTCGGGCATCATGGCTGAGCGTCTGGCAAACGGAAACACGGCTCTGGCATTGCTCGCCAACACTGTGGCCACCGGAGCCGCGCTGGTCGCCTTGATTATCGGTTTCGCCGAACTGTCGGGCGCGCACTTCAATCCAGTCGTGACGCTCTCCTTTGCTTTGCGTCGCGACTTGCCCTGGATTGAGGTTCCGTTCTATTGGGTTGCGCAAGTGGCAGGTGGAATCGGCGGCGTTATGGCGGCAAATCTGATGTTTGGGTTGCCTGTGGTTTTTCTGTCTCACCACCCTCGTACGGGGATGGCCCAACTGTTTAGTGAATTCATTGCGACCCTCGGATTGCTGAGTGTGATTCTGGCGGCTAGTCGCTCGACCATCGTCGTCGTCGCGATTGCTGTTGGAGCTTACATAACTTCAGCATACTGGTTTACGGCTTCGACTTCTTTTGCTAATCCGGCGGTAACACTCGCACGTTCCCTCAGCGATACCTTTGCAGGAATTCGCCCGGTAGATGCGCCTGGCTTTGTCCTGGCCCAACTCGCCGGCGGCATTGTGGCGACAGTCTTATTTCGATGGTTGATGCGAGATAACAAATAATGGAAAGCAAATCCTACAAGTTTTTGTTTTTGTGCACGGGCAATTCCGCTCGCAGTATCATTGGCGAGTATCTATTGAGGCGGCTGGGTGGGCCACGTTTTCAGGTGTTCAGTGCGGGAGCATTTCCAACCGGGCAAGTAAATCCCCTGGCAATTCAGATTTTGAAGGACGTGTACAACATCGACGCCTCGGAAGCGCGCAGCAAATCCTGGGAAGAGTTTAAGGACGTAGAGTTTGATTTTGTCGTCACCGTTTGCGACAACGCTCGCGAGAGTTGCCCCGTGTGGCCGGGCCAGCCAATCGTGGCGCACTGGTCAAGCCCCGATCCCGCAGCCGTTGAAGGTACCGACGCAGAAAAGTCTCGCGCTTTTAAAGAGGTGGCTTTCCAGCTTAACCGCCGGCTGCATCTATTCACGTCGCTGCCACTGGACAAACTGGGCCGGCTCAAACTGGCTGCGGCTACTCAGGAGATTGGATCGAAATGAATATCACTATCACTAACGCTTCAGGGGACGATTTGCAGGCTATTCTGGTTCTACTCTCTCAGGTTCAGTTGCCGCACGATGGCGTCGCGGAAAATCTCAGCGGTTTTCTCGTTGCGCGAGACGAATCGTCACGACTCATTGCCACGATCGGGATAGAGAGGCACGGTAATACTGCGTTATTAAGATCCGCTGCGGTGGCGCCGGAATATCAAGGCTGTGGGATTGGCTCTCGTTTGACTGAAAACCTCCTCGAACGCGCCACAAACGATGGCATGGAAAGAGTCGTGCTCCTGACCACAACGGCGAGCGACTTTTTTGCGCGGCGTTTCGGATTTTGTGAGACGTCGCGGACTGTTTTCGACAAAGACCTCGCGGCATCGTCCGAATGGAATCTACCACGATGTTCGAGCGCAGTCTGTATGTGTCTCGACTTACAGGGATGTGACTCGACTTACCGGGATGTGTTTTGACTTACCGGGATGTGTTTTGACTTACCGGGATGTGACTCGACTTACCGGGATGTGACTCGACTTACAGGATGTGTCTCGACTTAACGCCGAAGGCGTTCGCTAATGTCAGCCCAGGGTTCGAGGAACGAGAACCCTGGGATCACCAAATAATCTCGTTATAACCCTGAAGGGGTTCGTCAACCGCGGAACCCTTTCAGGGTTTAGTTTTATTTGATTGATGTTCCCAGGGTTGTCGCTGGCGCTCCAACCCTGGGATCACCAAATAATCTCGTAATAACCCTGAAGGGGTTCGTCAACCGCGGAACCCTTTCAGGGTTTAGTTTTGTTTGATTGATGTTCCCAAGGTTGTCGCTGGCGCTCCAACCTTGGGCTGAAATTTGCCAACGCCTTCGGCGTTTTATGATCCAGGTTGGTGGCAGAACAGGCCGGTTGTCGCTGGCGCTCCCACCTTGAAATTTGCCAACGCCTTCGGCGTTTTATGATCCAGGTTGGTGGCAGAACAGGCCGGTTGTCGCTGGCGCTCCCACCTTGAAATTTGCCAACGCCTTCGGCGTTTTATGATCCAGGTTGGGGACAGAACACGCCGGTTGTCGCTGGCGCTCCAACCCTGAAATTTGCCAACGCCTTCGGCGTTCTATGATCCATGCTGGGGCAGGACACCTCCTAATTGTTCCACCATGGAACACCTTTCTCGCCGCGGATCTGCTCAATTGTGCGAGTTTCAAAGGTTAGCAATGTTGGGCACGGTCATTGCTAAAGAAGGGCGCGCACTCAAACCATTGTTCGCCCGATCCGGTTCTACCTGCGCTAACCCAAAAGATGAAGGAACTAATGAATCAATGATGAAGAAAATCTCGTTCGCCGCTATTACGTTTGCGCTCGCTATGTTCATGGCTGCTCCACTAGTCCATGCGACGACAGTCACCGAAGTTCAGGCCATGATCGCTTCTTTGAAAACGAAGACTGAAAGCATAGTAATCACAGGCAAATCTGCTGACAAAGATCGAGCCGGCTTGCTCGGCAAACTCAACGACGCATCCCTTAAAGTTGACCAGGCCAAATTCTGCGACGCCGTCGCGAAACTCAACGACTTCAAAACCAAAGTCAACGCTCTCATCGCCGCCGGCAAAATAAATCAGGATCCCGCCGCGGGCACCACCGGGCAGGAGCTCCTTGCCGACGCCGATGCGATTATTGCCGCTCTTAATCAGTTGCAGACGCAAAGCACTGGCGCAGCCTGCACTTTCTGATATCTGAATCGCGAATGCGGCCGGTCCACGCCGGCCGCCATCGCCTCACTCACTCTAACAACCGAGCTAATATCGATCTCTCGTCGAAAAGGACGAGGAGTGATCTGACGTGTCTCAAAACATGAACATTCCTCCTGAGGAACAAACGAACATGAAACCCATCGCCGTCCCAAATTCTCAAAACTTGAAACCCACATACCAGACCACCGATCTGACGCTTTCCAGCTTCCTGCGCTGCCGCGGCTTTCAGATTGAAAACATCCAGCAGAACAACGGGCGCACACTCTTCATTTTTCAGGAGTCGCCCGAGCTGCGCACAGCGATTCTCGACTACGCCAACGATGCAGTCATCGCTGTCCGATCGTTCTGCAGCACGATGCGCGACTTGAAAGCGATTACTCGTTAGAGGTGGAAAAAATAATGAAAAACTGTTTGCTCTACATCCTGCTGCTGCTGTTTGCCGCCGTCCCCGTTTTGGCCCAGGAGAAAACCGCTCCACAAAAGTTCGAACGAGAAGGAGTCGAGATCGAATTCACGATCGAGCCGATCAAGGAAGCAGGCAAATCCTCTGAGCTGATGGAGGCGAAAGAAGCTTTAGTTCGTTTCCGGATTCACGACAAGGCGAGCAAGACTCCGCTCTCCGGCGTGAAACCGGCTGTGTGGCTGTCGCAACGACTCGAAGGCGAGACCGATGCGACGCAGTGCCGCGAAAAAATTCAGTCGTTTCTGCAGGGCAGTCTTCGCTCACGCCCTGATGTGGACCTGAACACTTACTACGTGCTCGCGCTCAATGACGAAGCGAACATCTCGGTGATCGATCCGCTGCTTGGTTTTTCCTCGAGCAAGCTTTTGACGCTCGTGCTGTTGAAGAGTCCGGGCGAAGACTGGGTGCAGAAGACCAGCGACGAGAGAGTTTTCGTCAGCATGCCGCTCGTTAATCAGGTTGCCGCGGTTGACACCAGTACGTGGAAAGTCGTCGCCAACATTGACGCGGGCCTGAAGCCGGCGCGTGTCCGCCTGCAACCTGATGAGAGATATCTCTGGGTCGGTAACGAAAGCGGTGTAACCGTGATCGACACCGCCACCTTGAAAGTGGTGGGCCAGGTGGCAACCGGAAAAGGACATCACGAGCTCGAATTCAGCAGTGATAACCGGTTCGCCTTCATCACCAACGAGCAGGACGGCACCGTCTCGATCGTCGACATTCAGAAGTTCGCCAAAGTCAAAGACCTCAAGACTGGTCCAATCCAGTCGATCGCCTTCTCGCAGCTCGCCAACGCGCTTTATCTCGCGAATGGAACTGACGGAAGTATCACCGTGGTAGATACGCGCAGCCAGAACATAACAACGCGTATTCAAGCGAAGCCCGGAATCAAAAATGTGTACTTTGCGCCGGGTGGCCGTTGGGGATTTCTCCCAAATGCGAAGGAGAACGTCGTACACGTTTTCGACGCCTCCACGAACCGTCTTGCGCAGACGATCGGTGTCGAGAAAGGCCCTGATCAAATCACGTTCACTGACACGTTCGCGTATGTCCGCTCAACCGGTTCGATTGAGGTCGACATGATCCGGCTCAGCACGTTGAGCGCTCAACCGGATATGGCCAAATTCCCCGCCGGGCAGACGGTGCCTGAAGAAGCCGCAGCGGACACGAGCGTCGCCGATGTCATGGTGCCCGCTCCGGAAGGAAACTCAGTCTTAATTGCGAATCCCGCGGACGGCATCATCTATTACTACCAGGAAGGCATGGCGGCGCCGATGGGTAGTTTTCAGAACTACCGCCGCAGTCCGCGCGCAGTGATGGTGGTCGATCGATCGCTGCGCGAAGTCACTTCCGGTGTTTACACGACCACGACGAAACTTCCGAAGAGCGGCGTCTACGACGTCGCGTTTCTGCTCGACTCGCCGCGCGTCACACACTGTTTCAGCGCCGAGGCCAAGCCGAACCCGGATGTTCCGCACGAAAAGAAAGTCGCATTTCGAATCGAATACATGAACAAGGATAAGCAGCTACGCGTCGGCGAAGACTACAAGCTGCGCTTTAAGCTCGTCGACAATGCGACGTCTCGAGCGAAGAGTGATGTGAAGGACGTGCGCGTGCTGACGATGTTGTCATCGGGTATCTGGCAGAAACGCGACTTCGCGCGGTCAGTCGGCGAAGGCGTTTATGAGCTCGATATAAAAGTCCCGCGAACGGGATCGTATTTGGTCTTCGTCGAGAGCCGATCGCAGGGAGTGAGTTTCAGACAACTGCCTTACCTGATGTTACAGACGACGGCCGGAACCGCAACCAACAATCCCGGCAAAGAAGGAGAGAAGTAAATGAAACACATAATGATTGGCCTGCTTGTTTGTGCGCTTGCGGCTATTCCCGCACTGGCGCAGACAGAGACGCCACATAATCACATTCAAAAAACGAAGCAGCAGAAAGTCTATTCGTGCCCGATGCATCCGGACGTGACGGCGAAGTCGAAGGGCAAGTGTCCGAAGTGCGGGATGGATCTGCGCCTCGTGGACCAGAAGGAAGCGGCTGCGGATAGCAGTGCGCCGCACGAAGTTGGCCCGCAAATGAATATCCCGGATGTCGAGTTGCTCGATCAGAACGGACGGAAGATCCATTTCTATACAGACCTGGTGAAAGGTCAGACAGTCGTCATTAATTTTATCTTTACTACCTGCACGACGATCTGCCCGCCGCTCGGCGCAACTTTCGCACGCCTGCAAAAAGAACTCGGTGACAAGGTCGGACGTGACGTTCGTTTTATTTCGATCAGCGTCGATCCGGCGACAGACACTCCCGAACGGCTCAAAGCGTGGGGAGCGAAATTTCACGCCGGCGAGGGTTGGACCTTCGTCACCGGTAACAAGCCGCAGGTTGACGAGCTGCTTTATGCGCTCGGCGCGTCGTTCGCACGCCGCGAGGATCATTCACCCACTGTGCTCATCGGCAACGACGCGCACGGGACCTGGACGCGTACTTACGGCCTGGCGAACACCAGCCAGCTCGTGCAGCTCATCAACGACACCATGGCAGGCAAGTCTGCTACTACAACTGAGGAGTCAAACTAGCTCTCTGCGTAACCTCTGCGTCCTCTGCGGTTTACATTTTTCTTTTTACCGCAGAGACGCAGAGGACGCAGAGATAACGCAGAGACAATCAAAAGCTATGACACGACAAGTTTTTATATTACTCATATTGTTGGCCACTGCTTTTACAACGGGGCTGGCCCAGAAACCGGCGTCACCGGCAGAGAAGTACTTTACTGACGTCGAGCTGATTAATCAGGACGGCAAGAAGGTGCGTTTTTACTCGGACGTGCTCAAAGGCAAGACCGTCATCGTCAACGCTTTCTTCACCAGTTGCACTTCGGTGTGCCCACCGACTGAGCTGGTTCAGGTTGTGGAAAGCGTCGTCAACGATAAAGGCGCCACTAAGTAGTTATGATCCGTAAGTCAAAATTCTTCGCAGTTATGTTGTGCGTCGCCTTCGTGCTCACTGTCGCGTGCGGCCTTTCGATCACGACTACGACGTCAGCCCAGCAAACAACGAACAAAGGTTTAACGCCGCAGGAGAGACGCGGCAAAGCGCTCTACCTGCGCGGCGAAAGCGCTTCGGGCAAAGAGATCACGGCGATGCTCGGCGAGATCGACGTGCCCGCGTCGACCATGAACTGCGCCGGCTGTCACGGCCTGCGTGGAGAAGGGAAGACCGAGGGCGGCGTTACTGCGGGAAACCTGACCTGGTCCAACATGCTCAAGCCGTATGGCCATACGCATCCGTCCGGACGCAAACATGGACCATTCAACGAGTCGACTTTTGTTCGCGCGGTGATGAACGGCATCGATCCGGACGGCAACAAGCTGCTCGTCGCGATGCCTCGTTACAAGTTGTCGCCTGAGGATGTCGCCGACCTGATCGCTTATCTCAAGCGCATCGAAGCGGATCGCGATCCGGGTCTGACGGAAACAACGATTACGGTCGGCGCGATCCTTCCGAAAGATGGCGCGTTCGCAGAGATCGGCGCGGCGATGAAGGATGTGTTGACTGCCTACTTCGCAAATATCAACGACAAAGGCGGAATCTACAACCGTCGCATCGAGCTGCAAACAATCGACGCTCAGGACGTGAGGGCGCACGTCGAAAATGGCGAGTTCTTCGCGCTCGTCAGCGGCCTGAGCGCCGGCGCCGATAAAGAGCTGGCCGCCATGACGCGAGACGACGAGATACCTCTAATTGGACCGGTGACGCCGCTCACGCAAGCCGATGCTCAGAACAATCGCAGCCTCTTTTACCTCTTGCCGGGCGCGAGTCAACAAGCACGCGCCCTCGTTAACTTCGCGGCCGGCAAGCCTGAGTTGAAAAAGTCACCGATCGCAATCGTCCACTCTGAAAACGAGCTGGCGTCAGCGGCCATCACGGCAATCGAAGATCAGGCCCGTAAGAGCGGTTGGACCAGTGTTACGAAGAAGGCTATTGCAAACGATCGCTTCGATGCGGCGGCGCTGGCGGGAGCGTTGAAAGCGGAAGGTGTGCAGACGGTCTTCTTTCTGAGTGCGAGTGGAGAAGCAGAATTCATTAATGCGGCTGCGGCGGCGAATTGGACGCCGCACGTTTTTCTGCTTGGTTCATTGGCGCGAAGAGATCTCGTCAAGTCGGTGCCTTTGAGTTTCAAGGATCGTGTTTTCGTCTCCTTTCCGAGCGTGCCCGGTGATGTTGGCCCAGAAGGGCTGGCCGAGCTGCGTGCGCTCGAAGAGAAGTACAAGTTTGCGCCGCGCCACATCACGTCACAGTTGAACGCTTACGCTTCCGCGAAGATCTTCACGGAAGGTTTGAAGCGCGCTGGAAGAGATCTGAGTCGCGAAAAGCTGATCACGGCGCTTGAGGGTTTGTACCAGTACGACACCGGCGTGACCCCGAGCATCACCTTTGGACCAAACCGTCGTGTCGGCGCGATGGGTGCTTATGTCCTCTCGATCGATCCTGCCAAACGAGAATTCGTTTCGAGCGGCTGGGTCAATAACAATTAATCTTCCCCGCGGCGACGCACGGCGCAGCGGATTTCCGTCGCGCCGTTGCGACGCTGCGTGAGATAAAACGGAGCTTTTTATGAAGAAACTTTTATTCGTCCTTTTTATTATGATTGCGATGACCGTCGCAGTCGCGGCGCAGGTCGCTGACTGCGGGTGTGAAGATAAGCCGCTTCCGGAAGTGCTCGGCGTCGTCAACGGAGTGAAGATCACAAAACAGGATCTGAGCCCGGAGACTCGTGCGCGAGTGGAAAAGTTGCAGCAACAAGTCATCGAGGCGCGTGCGCGCGAGCTCGATCTCCAGATCGATACGATGCTGCTCGAAGCCGAGGCTAAGAAGCGTGGCGTTACTGCTTCGCAAGTCATTAAAGATGAGGTAATCGCCAAGGTCCAGGCGCCGACCGAAGCCGACGCGCAGGCGTTTTACGAAAAGAACAAAGCCACTATTCAAGCGGAGTTCAAGGATGAGAAGGACAACATCCTCGAGTTTCTGCGCTATCGCCGGCAGCAGGAGCTGGCCCAAAAGCTTTCCGAGCAATTACGGGCCGTGGCCCAGGTCAAGATTATCGCCAAGCCGGCGGCGCCGCCTGCTACCGACGCAGACCGCGCTCGCGTGTTGGCAGTCGTCAATGAGAAGCAGATCACGAGGGGCGATATCGAAAATAGTTTGCGCCCGTTGATTTCCAAGGTTCAGGAACAGGTTTACTCACTTCGCAAGCAGGACCTCGAATTGAAAGTCAACGACACGCTGCTCTCGCAGGAAGCGCAGAAGAAAGGCGTCACCACGCGGGCGTTGCTCGAGGCGGAGGTTAGCGCGAAAGCGCCACGCGTTACGGACGCACAGGCGCAGGAGTTTTACGATAAGAACAAAGAGCGGATCAGCGGTGAGTTTGCTCAGATCAAAGCGCAGATCGTTCAGTACATGCAGGAGCACAACGAGCAGGAAGCGACTGTCGCATACGCTGCTCAGTTGCGACGCGCGGCGACTGTCCAGATAAATCTCACTAAATAGTTTCAGCCACAAAAGGCGCAAAAGACGGTAGTGTCTCAGTTTGAAATTTGATCGAAAAACGCCGAAGGCGTTGGCTAATGTCAGCCCATGGTTCGAAGCGAAGCGAGAACCATGGGGTTGCGATTAACAGAAGCAATGGAACCCTGAAAGGGTTCGGCAGTTGGCAAACCCTTTTCAGGGTTGAATACATTTTGTTGTGAGCATACCCAGGGTTCTCGTTCCTCGAACCCTGGGCTGACATTAGCCAACGCCTTCGGCGTATTCGATCAAATTTCAAACTGAGACACTACCAAAAAGACAGTTCAGAGTTCTTTTTGTGCTTTTTGTGGCTTTTTGTGGCTAACTTAGGGGTTTCTGACGGAACCCATAAACAGCACGACTCCGGTCGAGTTATCGCGAATAGCGAAGAAGAACGGGCGATTAACCTTCATCACGAACCGCTCGCGAGGCTCCTGAACCGACGTCACACCTATCACCACCCCTGTGACCGCAGCCGCCACTGTCCCTTCCTCGTTCACTTCACACCAACTTTTTTGCTTGACCTCAGAAATGAACAGCTTCTTGCCTGGTCCAACTTTCGCCATTTGAGAAAAGTCGGCGCGCGCCGGATCGAACGCTTCTGCCATGCCTAACGCCTGGAGCGTTTCATTCAGTCCCGACTCCCATTCCAACTTGAAACGCGGCAACATCAAGTCACCCGGCGTTGACCGGAAACTTCTCATCCAGGTGTCCCAGTTCTCGGAGGTCAGGTCTTTCTCAAACTGGTCCAGGCCTTTTTGCTCGTCAGGGAGGAAAACGTACATGCTCACGTTACCCTTGCCGTACGGCAGCGCGACTGATTGAAAGTCTTTGCCCTTGTAGTAGAAGTAGTTTCCGGACTGCGACATCATCGGCAGTTGCTGTTGCTTCCCGCCGGCCAGTCTAAATACATCAGGCTTCGTCTCTTCTTTCTTGAATTCAACCTGCCATTGACCTTTGAAGTAAATCGCGTTGATTAGAAACAGAACGTCGTCAGGACTAATCTGATCGACGATTTTCTCAATCTTACCGTCCGTGTTTCGGCTGACCCATGAGTTGATGGTCTTCGGTGCGGCCGGATCCGCAAAATCCAGGTTCGCGATTTCAGCGGCGTAATGTTGTTTGTTGCGCTCGATAAAGGCCGGGTTAAGAGGGAAGCCGTTTCTGACCCAAAGCGAGTTGGCGATCTTGAGCTGGACCTTGGGATCGGCAGGCGTAAGCGCAGCTTTCAGATCGGCGAAAGCGCGGTTGACCTCTTCGAGGCTCATTCCGTCAAGTTCGAGCGTTCGAGCCATCGCCTGCCGAGTTGTTCCATCAGCGCCGTTGTAAGTCATGGCCAGCGCCAGCATCACGCTCGCTGGAGAAACGAAAGTGTTGTTGCTGGTGCGCCGTTTAAGAAGCTGGTCGTAAAGCTTGAATGAGAAACGCGAGGTGGCTGTCGCCAATCGATTGTCGATCTGATGATTTGATTGTTCGCTCGTCCGGGCCATATTCGAGCACACGACTAAGGTAATAAGACTGGCGACAAAGGATCTGAAAAGAAAATGCAGCACGGTCTTCTAATTTACTCGACTTTACCTCAAAGTCCGAATAGAACGCTCTACTGCTTCGCTCGTTGCACGTAGCTGTCTCGAGCTCTGACGGCGAAATCGGGTTGGTCCACGCGCACACGGATCTCGCGACGCTCGCCGCTTTGCAGAGTTGTTTGCGGGTAGTAGCCGAGACTGTATTGATGGCGAAGCTCCTCGGCGATTTTGGAGAACGCTTCGCTCAACTGCGCGCGCTCGTTCGCTTCGTAAAGACGCCCACCTGTTTTCGTCGCCAGTTGATGAAGAAATTTATCCGCGAGGTTGTAATCAAAGGGCGACGTTCCCGGACCACTCGCTTTCGGCGTGCCGTAAGTAACTTGCGAAGAGCTGCGCGGGGGAATATTCCGGCCGGTGATCGTAGTAGTCATGATGGTTGTATTCGTTCTCGTTTGGGCGGCCACGAAATCAGTTGTGTCGTACTGCACCGGATAGATGAGTACGTCCAGCTCGTCAACCTTACGCAGCGTGCTCTGAAACGTGGCCTGGTAACTTGCAGTATCTACGCCGTCGGTGAAGAGCACGATCGCTTTACGTCCTTCGATCTTGTTCAGACGCGCTTTGATGACGAGATCGATGGCGTCGTAAAGGCGCGTTGAGAATCCCGTAATCGCATTTCGGTTGATGGATTCGGTAATAACATTTTGATCGTTCGTGGCCTCGGTTAAGAGCATGACCAGCCTGTCGAACGTCACCACCAGAACTCGATCCTGCGGACGCAACTGCTTTGCAAAATTAATCGCGGCTTCCTTGATCTCCCAGAGGTGGAAAAACGTCGAGCCTGACGTGTCGAGCAGCAGCGCCACGGTGAATGGTTTCTCGGTATTCTCGAAGTAAGCGACTTTCTGTTCGACACCGTTTTCGAACACTTTGAATTGGTCGGGCCGTAAATCAGAAATGAACCGGCCTTGCCGATCGAGTACGCTGACCGGCACGGTTACGAGGTTCGTATCAATGCGGACCACGTCGCCTTCGCTCACTTCTTCTTTGTCGTCGAGACTAGTTGACGATGGCGCTGGCGCATCGAGCGACGTGCGCGAAGTTAGTTCGGGAGGTTTCACATCCGCGTTGCTGATCTCCTCGGGAGGATTGAGAGGTATTGAATTGACCTCCGCACTTCCAACCTTGCGAGGCCTTGATGCAGTCGGTGGTGGTGGAAGCGTTGCTCCGTCGTCCTTTTTCAACACGTACGCGCCGTGCTCACATGAAGACGACTGCTCGTAAGCGACGATGACGTATCCTTCAGGAATCGGAACACCCTGGCAGATCTTCAAAGTCTTGCTTCGCGCTGGATTGCGTTTGGCCCTTGGATTCGTGGTCTGCCCGAACACGATGCTGGCTACAAGCGAAAGGACGAGGAAACCGGCGACTGCGCACTTCATGCCGCGACTCCTAAACTGAAACTTTGGAAGTTGGTGGAAATTATAGTCGTGCAGCCACTCAAGAGCCATGCGTGACGTTTCTTAGTAGTGGTTCAGTTTGAAAATACGCCTAAGGCGTTGGCTAATTTCAGCCAAGGTTGGAGCGCCAGCGCCCATTAAAAATACGCCGAAGGCGTTGGCTAATTTCAGCCCAAGGTTGGAGCGGCAGCGACAACCTTGGGTAATAAATTCAAATACACATTAAACCCTGAAAGGGTTCGCCAACCGCCGAACCTTTCAGGTTGAAACGAATTTAAATAGCTAAGCTCGAACCCTGGGAGTCACACATAAAAGGCGTTCTAACCCTGAAAAGGTTCGCCAACCGCCGAACCCTTTCAGGGTTGAAACGAATTTAATAAACTAACCCAGGGTTCTCGCAAGCTCGAACCCTGGGACTCACATATAAAAGGCGTTCTAACCCTGAAAGGGTTCGCCAGCCGCCGAACCCTTTCAGGGTTGAGCGAATTTAATAAACTGACCCGGGGTTCTCGCAAGCTCGAACCCTGGGACTCACACATAAAAGGCGTTCTAACCCTGAAAGGGTTCGCCAGCCGCCGAACCCTTTCAGGGTTGAGCGAATTTAATAAACTGACCCAGGGTTCTCGCAAGCTCGAACCCTGGGCTAAAATTAGCCAACGCCTTCGGCGTATTTTCAACTACTAACCCGCCGTCCACGAAGAAGACATTTCCAGTCTTGGTCTTAAAACGCAACCTCCATTTGATGGCGGCTTCCTGACCAGCGACTGTGACGTCAAACGACTGGATTCTGATTTCATTCAAGACCGTCGGGAACGTTTGTAAATAAGCAATGATGGCTTGTGTTCCCCTGTACCGGCATAGTCCCGACCGGGTCTTCAATCGTGCCGTCAGGGGCGAAAAGGTCTGCGGTCCCCTGCGCATCAAATGCAGCAAATTTGTTGAAGACATCCGTAGCAATCGCTTCGATCTGCTGCGGAGTTAGATTGTTGGTTGGAGCTGCCTCAACGCGCATGACGTTCGAGACAACCAGAAACATTAGCGCTATTGCCAGCGCCGTCGTCCTTTCACAAAACCTGGAATTTGCATTCTCTTCTCCTTATGCGATTGATTCATGTAAGGAGAAGTTGTTGAAATTTTCAGTATATTACTGTCATGGAAGGAGACAGTTAGAAAATGGGGATCGAATCGCTGATCGGCTGGCTTGGTTTCGCGGCGACGCTGCTGCTCGTGCTGGTGGGCTTATTGAACTTCTCTGTCTTCCGCAAACAGCTTCGGATTGCCAAGGAGCAAATCGATACTGCTGTGCGGCAGTTGGAGATCGCGCAGAAGCAACCTGATCTGTACCTGATCCCACGAGCTGTCACCGAGACCTCAAACCATCTCCGGCTCTTCGTCGAGCACCCGAAGCTGCGGCCATACTTTTACAGCGAGGCCGAGTGGCAGCCCAACGATGAGGTCTCTTTAGATGAGATCAGAGCGATGGCAGAGCTCATCCTCAATAACTTCGCCTCTGCATTGATGCACTCAGCCGCTTTCCCGGAGTACCCGGTGCGCGGCGTCGATCGCGTGATCATGTTTCACCTGCGTCGCAGCCCTGCGTTGCGCGAGTTTCTCCTCGAAAACTTCGAGCGCTTCCCGTTCACGGGCTTGACGCTCCTGTCTCTCAAGAACGAAACGAGAGAGCAGGTCGAGTCAGATCTACGGCAGCTCATCGAAGCCCCCAATATAGATAATGCAGAGATCGCGCGCCGTAAGGAGTTGTTAGAGCTCTACCGCAACAGCGAGCTGCGCGAGCCCATTGAGTTCACCTCCTACAGCATGAAGAGGCGGCGCTAGCTGCGAACCGAGCGCGGTAGCGTTGGGTCAAAGTAATAACCGGTCGTGACTCTGGAAGTTGACCCGGCGCTACCTGCTCGGTTCTGTGCCTACTCGGCTCCACTGCCCGTGCTGATTAAGCTTCACTAACGAGTCCGTCCCAGGACCACTTCGGGATAGACAAACTGTCAGGCACGTCGTCCGCCGAGTCGTGGTAGCGAGACATCGTGGTCGTGGTTGCCCAGGCGAAGTAATCGTGCAGCACGCGTCTGAGTCGCTCGTCGTGGTCAAATCCCGCATCTTGCAGGGCCTGATCGAAACAGGCGATGGCCCGCTGGTCCATCTCCTCGTGCGGGCCATTGCCGCTGTGAATCCGCACGACGGACGTTTCATTACCGTACTGGCCGGAGTACGTTGCTGGTCCACCGAGGGCCTCAGCCCAGTACGCAGCCAGGCGTTCGGTGTGTTGCGGATGGTATCCGTGGCTGAACGCATGGCTAACCACTTCGTCCTCCAGCACCCGCCTGTGCCACGCGTGAGCCAATCTCAGCAGCCCGTCAAGACCGCCCGCCGCTTCATAGATTGTTTCCATGGTTTCACTCATATCGTAGCGCCACCAGCGGATCGACTTTCGTCGCGCGGCGCGCGGGAAGGTAACACGCGAGCATGGCGACGATCGCCTGGCTGATTGACACGACCGCGAACGTGGTTACATCAGTTGGTCTAACCTCGAAGAGCAGACTCGCCATCACGCGAGTCAATGCCAGGGAGCTGACCAATCCGATACCGATGCCAACAAGTGTCAGGACCACGCCATGACCCATGATCAACTTGAGCACATCATTGGATTGCGCGCCGAGCGCCATCCGGATCCCGATCTCCTGAGTGCGCTGCGCTACTGCATAGCTCATCACACCATAGATTCCGATTATCGCGAGCGTCAAAGCCAGACCTGCAAAGAGCGCTAACAACGCCGTCACAAACCGCAACGGAGCGACTGTCCTGGCGATCGCGGCCTGAAGTGTTTGCGCGCGTCGAATCGGCTGGTCCGGATCCACCGATTGCACCGCCTGGCGCATGCTATTGATCAAACTCTCCGCCGGCGCGTTGGCGCGAATGACCAGCATCATGTTTTGCGCCGGCAGGTTCCAGGCGGGGATGTACATCTCCGGCTGGAAATCGTCTTTCAACTGCTCGTGTTTGACATTGCCGACTACGCCGACGATTTCGCGCGAGACCGGTTTGCCGTAGAGCTTGACTTCCTGGCCCATGCCGATCGTGAGGCGCTGGCCCAACGGATTCTGATTGGGCCAGAAGCGTTTGGCGGCGGCCTCGTTAATAATCACTACACCGGGGTGGTCCATGTCGTCGGCGTCGTTGAAGTCGCGGCCCGCAAGCAGTGCGACTCCCATCGCCGAGAAGTAGCCCGGTGCAACCTGATGTCGATCGGCGCTCGGTTCGTTTCCCGGCTCACTCGGGCGACCGTCGATATCGAACGTGCTGGTGCCGCGCGAACCGCTGAAGGGCAGACTGGTGACAACGCTAGCCGCTTCGACGCCGGGAATCGCGCGCGCCTCTCTGAGCACGCCGCGAAAGAAGCCGGCCTGCGCCTTTTCGTCACGATATTTGGTGGGCGGCAGGTCGATTCGACAAGTCACGACATTTTCCGCTCTGAAGCCGGGACTGACACTCAGTAATCTCCAGAGACTTTCGAGCAGCAATCCCGCGCTCGCCAGCAACACCAGCGACAGCGAGATCTCCCCGACGACGAGCGCTCCTCGCATCAACTTCAACCGTCGCGCGCCAGTCGTTGAGCGGCTGGTTTCGCGCAGCGCCTGAGTCAAATCAGTTTTTGTAACCTGCAAGGCCGGAGCTAAGCCGAAGAGCGCGACCGTGAGTAACGAAATCAAAAACGCGAACGCGATGACATAACCGTCGATCGTGATCTTCTCGGGCGTCGGAAGCGCTGACGGATTGAGCGCCACCAGCGCATGGATGCCATAGTTCGCGAACAGCAGTCCGAGCCCGCCGCTGACCGCAGCCAGCATCACGCTCTCCACCAGCAACATGCGAATCAAATTCCAGCGCGAAGCTCCAAGCGCGCTGCGTACCGCCATCTCTTTCCATCGCGCGGTCGCGCGCCCAAACATCAGGTTTGCGACGTTGACGCACGCGACGAGCAGGACCAGCGCGACCGCCCCGAGCAGAATCAGCAACGGCCGATCGAGATTGCCAAAGCGATACTCGCGCAATGACCTCACTTTTACGGTGAGACCGAGCCCCCACGACGGATTCTCCTTTTTGATTTGCTCTTCGATACTTTGCAGATCGGCCCACGCCTGCGCGACGGTCACATTCGGTTTGAGTCGGGCCACGCCTTGCAGGAATCCATGTGTACGATCGTACTTCGCGGAGTCGAGCGCGAGCGGCGCCCAGACTTCATAAATAGGACTCGGAAAGTTGAAGTCCGGCGGCATGACTCCGATGATCGTGTACGGCTCGCCATTGAGCTGAATACTTTTGCCGACGACCTGCGGGTCGGTGCCAAAGCGCCGCTTCCATAATCCATCGCTGATCAACGCGACGTGTTCTTTGTCGGGGACGTCTTCGTCGGCAGTAAACCAGCGGCCGGTGGCGGGCGCGAGTCCCATTACCCGGCCAAAATCAGCAGAGGCCAGCACGCCACTCACTGCTTCGGGTTGCTGGTCGCCCGTCATAGTGAAGCTCACGAAATTAAGCGCGGAGAAACAATCGAAGCTGTGACTCCGGCTCCGCATTTCGCTGAAGTTTTGCGGCGAGAGCGAGCCTTCGAACTTCGGGTCTGACAGTTTTCCTTCGAGCACGTAGACCATTTGCTCGGCGTGCGGGTAAGCCAGCGAGCGCAGTAAGACAGCATTGACCACGCTAAAAATCGCCGTGTTCGCGCCAATGCCGAGCGCGAGCGTGAGCACTGCGACCGCGGTGAAGCCGGGTTGCTTCAGTAAACTGCGAATGCCATAGCGGATGTCTTGGATTATTGAATTCATGGTTTATGCTTTCGGCTCCTCACCGTACCAATACCACGTTGGCTCCGGCTCGCTACCATAACGTCGCAGCAAATCATCAATCGGCTTGTTCACCGGAACATGACGCGGTGGGACTTTCGCGCCGGCTGTGATCAAGGTCTCGATGATTTCTGCATAAACTTTCGGATCACCACGGATTTGCACAAAAAGTCACGAAAGCCTTCTTCTCTGTGTAACCTCTGTGTTCTCTGTGTCTCTGTGGTTGGTGAATTCCGAGCAAAACACATTACAGAGACACAGCGCAGCAGAGCCGCAACCAACGTCTTCCGTACGCCGAAGGCGTTCGCTAATTTCAGCCCAGGGCTGGAGCGCAGCGACAACCTGGGATCGGAGCATAATAAATTCTTCCTTGAACCCTGAAAGGGTTCGCCAACCGTCGAACCCTTTCAGGGTTTGGTGGCGTCTTGAATTATGTCCCAGGGTTGTCGCTGCGCTCCAACCCCTGGGCTGAAATTAGCGAACGCCTTCGGCGTAGAGGAAAGGTTTCTCAAAAAAAGAAGATTCTGCGATCTTGTTACACAGAGAACACAGAGGTTGCACAGAGAAACCCATATGTAGTGGCAGTGCGTCTTGCGCGTTTGGAAACATGAGAGCTTTATTTCTCTCGCTTTAGGGTTCTCTTGTAAGTTACCTGGTCGCCGATGATCAGAGTGTCGCCGGATAACTCGTACGGTCTCACCTGGGCCGTGCCGACCTGGCTGGGGTCCAATGCGCCCTCGACCTGCACCGTGATATTTGCTGAATCGACGGTATAGGTTCCGTAATATGCGATGTAGGCATTGAAGATTGCCAGGGCCTCCTCCGCCGTTGGACTATCCGGTGTAGTGATCTGCTGTGGCGGTGTGGTCATGATTTGAACGGACGCATGTCCGGTGTTGTCGTAAATGAAGTAACCGCTCGGAGGATTTCCGAAGGTGTAAGGCACCCACTGGCCGGTGTTGGGGTCTTTGTCTTCAGCGGAAATCAATTTCCACGTGCCGGCGAGCTGACTCTGTATACTCATGTTTTCTCCTTGAGGTAGTATTTGTCGTTTTCTTTTACCGCAGAGACGCAGAGGACGCAAAGATTACGCAGAGTGAGAACTAAAGGTGCAAGTGAAAAACAAAATTCTAACGATCATGATGGTGTTGTTGGCGCCGGCTGCTTTTGTCGCCGCTTATGCTCAAGGCCCACCGCCGCCGCCACCTCCTGCAAAAGACTATTTTCCAAATACGTGGGATGAGTATTCGTTTCCGGATGGTAAGTTTCGCATTCGATTCCCCCAAAAACCTGTCGAGAGCACGACCATCGACGGAGAGTACAAGACCAATTCCGTGAACTACAAAGGCTTGCTCGACTATCAGGTTTCCTATGTCGACTACGGCGTTCCGATCGACAATCCTCAAAAAGTAAAAGAAATGCTGCAAGCGTTGAAGACGGCAGCGCTCAACTCTATCCGGCCTAAGGGAGTGCAGATCATTGCGGATCGCGAAGTGGTTGTCGACGGTCACTCCGGAGTGTTTATTCATGTGGAAGTCGGAGCCAAAGAGGTAATTCGCATGCAATGGGTTGCCGCCGGTTCGCGCCTTTACTCAATTAGCACCGTTAGCAGAAAAGGAATTCCGCAGGAACTCGAGGGCAAGGACGATTTTGAAAAGATCGTCGTCGGATTCATCGGCTCCTTTCACGTCATTCCGTAGTCGCAACAAACTCTCTGCGTATCTCTGCGTTAAGAGTTATTTCAACGCAGAGAGCCGCAGAGAACGAGCGTCAATGCGCGGCGGCCTTGTACGCTTTTCGGTAATTGTCGTAGGCCGATTTGAACTTCCCAGCCGCCTTATCAGCGTTCGCCTTGTCCAGGAATGACTGCGCAGTGCCGGCGCTCCCGCCCGCGGCAACGATCCGGCTCAATGTTTGAGTCACGATAGTTTGGACCAAATCCAGATGTCCGCCCTGCGCGGTGGGCGTCAAGTACAAAGCAACCGGGGAAGCGTTATCGGCTTCGGCCAGGTCTGCTTCGATTTGTGTTCGCAAGATCAAATCACGCAGCTCGGCTTTGACCTGATTGAGAGTCGCGAGCGTCGTGGCAAGGTTTGCGTTGTCGTTATTGATGATCGCGGTCTTGTTGCTATTGTCGTTGTTAATGATCGAGGTGGTGTTGGCGTTGTTGTTAGCGATGACCGCGGCGGTGTTGGTGTTGTCGTTATCGATGATCGTGGTGGCGCCGCTGTTGACGTTGCTGATTATCGAGGTGGTGTTGGCATTGTCGTTATTGATGATGCTGTTCTTTGTATCGGCGACCTGCTGCTGTATCGCGGATTCGAAAGCATCGCCATTGCAGTCGTCTTTGATACCTTTCAAGGTTTCCAGGGCAAGTAAAGCAGCATCGGCGACAGATTTCGCGGCGATCGGTGCAATGCGCGCGGCGATCGACACTCCATCAGTGGGGAAGCCCTCCATCAACGCATCTGCTGCGATCACCACGGCTGCGGCAATCGAAATGTCTGTATTGGTGATGCCCGCATCGAGCCCGTCCTGACAATTGTCAGCCACTGTCACTCGGATCAGGCCACTTTTCTGCGCCGCAAGTTGTTGTTCGGGGCGGCTGCGCAGCGCGGGTTTGATCAAAGAACCAAGAGTTGCCGGCATTCGCTGCCATCCGGGATTCTGATCATAAACAGCTTTCATCTGACCGAGTTCCAACGGAGTTAGCTGCGAGAGTTTCTGTCTTGCTTCGAAGATCATTTCACCGTTCCGTAAGCCGGCGCGTTCGAATCGCTGCCTGACTGCCGGAATCGAGTTGAAGAGCCGCATCGTCGCTTCTAACTCTCCGAAAAAATTCGAGAGCTCATTGCGAAACTCCTCTGTGTCAGCCGCAGGTTTTACTGCTGTTGAGGCGGTACTCTTACGCTCGGCTTTCAGAGTACTTTTCGACGCGCGCGCAATGGTTAGCGGCGCTGTTAATAGTATGGTTAGCAGTAAACCAATCAAAATCCGAGAAAAAGTGGGGATGCTTTTCATTTTTGGCTCCTGGAGTGGACATTGTTAATGAGAAGACTTGCGAGATCGTTCTAAAAGTTAAAGCGAGAAACAGGCTCAAAAACCACCATAGGCGAATACAAATGTTTCAAGATTTACGATATAGCCTTCGAAGTTTATTGAAGCGACCGGGCTTTACCTTCGTCGTGGTCGCGATGCTCGCGCTCGGGATCGGCGTGAACGCGGCACTTTTTAGTGTATTCAACCTCCTGCTGCGCCCGTTGCCGGTCAAAGAGCCGGAGTCGATCGTGCGCCTCACGCTTGAAGAAGGCGGCGAGAGGGGAGGCGACCGTTTTTCATTTCCTGACTACTCCTACATTCGCGATCACAACCAATCCTTCTCCAGTGTGTTAGCCGTGTTCGAAGAGGAGCGTTTTCTGCTCGGAGAAAACAGGCCCAACAGCGACCCGGAAGACATTCTCGGCAACTTCGTTTCAGATAACTACTTCACGATGCTTGGCGGCAGCACGTATCTCGGACGCTTTTTCACCGGGGAAGAGAACAGTGTTCCCGGTCGTGATGCAGTCGTCGTCTTGAGTTATGGCTTTTGGCAACGACGCTTTGGCAGCGATGCTCACCTGGTTGGCAGCAGCATAAAGTTGAATGGAAAACCGTTCACGGTGATCGGGATAACTCATCCGGAGTTCGTTGGCCTCAGGCGTGAGATGCCTGACATCTGGCTGCCACTCGCGATGCGCGCTGCGATGTCGACCACGCAGTTCGAAGGCGTCGCTCCTGAAAAGCGAGACTGGTACGGCGGACGCGACTTCCCGTGGCTCAGCATATTCGCGCGTCTCAAGCCAGGCACGACCGCGCCCGAAGCGCGCACCGAGATGAATGTGCTGCTGGGCCGGTTTGATACTCAATCGAGCCTTGGTCCAAAGCAAACAATAGCCGTCGATCCGATCAACGATCTCAAGTTCCCGATCGAAGCATGGATGTTTATCGGAATGGTTCTCGGCGCCACTGGTCTCATCCTGCTGATCGCCTGCTTCAACATCGCAAACATGCAACTCGCGCGAGCGATCTCGCGACAGAAAGAGATCGGCGTGCGACTGTGCCTGGGCGCAAGTCGCTGGCGATTGATCAGACAGTTGCTAACCGAGAGTTTGGTGTTGAGCGTGGTAGGCGGCGTTGCCGGCGTGCTGCTCGCCTGGTGGACTCTCAACCTGTTTCTGTCCGTGGTTTTCGTGCGCTACGGTGGTCCAGAGATGTTGCGAATCGCTATCGATCTCACGCCGGACTGGCGCGTCCTGGTTTACTCATTTGGGCTGGCGTTATTGAGTGGGCTCGCGTTCGGTCTCGTCCCCGCGTTGCGCGCCACGCGCCCTGATTTGATTGGGGTGGTCAAGTCGGAAGGCGCAACCGCGACCTCGGGCTCAGCGCGATCACGACTGAGCGGCGCGCTTATCGTCGCTCAAGTGTCGATCTGTCTGGTGTTGCTGATTTCAGCCGGACTGTTACTGCGCAGCGTGCAACTCAATTTGGCAACCGATCCGGGGTACGAAGCAAAGAACCTGCTCTCCGTTGGTTATAGCCTGGAACTGAGTGGCTATGACGCGGAACGTGCAAAGGGCTTTCAGCAGCAATTGATGGCCCGGCTCGCCGCGCTGCCGGGCGTGCAGAGTGTCAGTCTCGATCGCGAGTATGTCGGTCGCAGCATCATCACGTTGTTAGACCAGGGCGGCGCTGGTCCAAAGCAGTTCTCCAACGTGCCGGTGCAACAAATACCCTCGACATTTCTCGACACGATCGGTACGCCGCTCGCGCTCGGGCGCGGCTTTACAGCCGAAGAGGTGAACGCACACACGCCGGTTCTCATCGTCAGTGAATCGACAGCGCGTAATCTCTGGCCTGGCGAGAGCGCGCTCGGCAAGTTGTTGCGTATCGAGCAACCAATGCGTGACGGTAGTACCAAAAGTATTGTTACTTCGGCGCAAGTGGTCGGCGTCGCGCACGACAATCAGATCTATTCATCCGGCGAAACACCGCCGCTCATCGTTTATCTTCCCGGCGCTGCGCCTGGTGAAATGGATACGACCGTGCTGGTGCGTACCTCGACCGACGCGTCGGCGCTGAAAGATCTGGCGCGCCGTGAAGCTTTTGCGGTCGAGCCGGTGCTGCGACTGTTCGTGAGAACGTTCGAAGAGAAAATCGCGAGAGAACAGGGCATTATGTCGGCAGCGTCGCACGGAGCGACTGCGCTCGGCGTTTTGGCTCTCATGCTGGCAATCATCGGGCTCTATGGCGTGATGGCGTGGCTGGTGGTGCAACGCACACGTGAGATCGGAATACGGATGGCGCTGGGAGCACAGCCGCACAATGTTTTGGTGCTCGTGATGGCGCAGGGCATGAAGCTGGTTCTGCTTGGCGTCGTCATCGGTCTTCCCGCGTCGCTGGCGGCGGCGCGAGTGTTATCGAGTCTGTTGATTGGATTGACGACAAGCGATGCGCTCACCATTGCGGTCGTTACAGCGCTACTGGTGGGCGTGACGCTGCTTGCCTGTTACTTGCCAGCGCGACGCGCAACGAGAGTCGATCCGCTGGAAACCCTCAGATACGAGTAAGTCTGCGGCTCTCTGCGTATCTCTGCGTTAAGAGTTATTTCAACGCAGAGAACGCAAAGGTACGCAGAGAGCCGCAGAGAAAAAACTTCCCGATATCATCCTTACTGCGACACTTCCGGTCTTGAAGAGTTAGTATCGGTAACTCTGACCCGGGCGCCAGGCGTTTCGGCTTGGATGTAACGGGTATCCGTCCCTGTCAACTGCTTGATGACGAAGTGGTGGCCGTATCTGTTCGAGTTTTCATCCGGCGATTGACCACGCGACAGTACATGCTCCACGAACCTGACTCCGTCGGTGTCAACGTCGAGACGAACGAAAAAGTCGGGAGAATGCTTGGATTGTCCGTCATACCGGTAGTTGAAGTAGTAGCTCTGCCCGATTCCGATGACGGCCCTTTTCCAGCGGCCCGAACCCCACTTGTAGTAAACGGTCGCAATCGCATTGCTTCTGTTGGCGATGTGGAGCAGGGCGTGAGTGGTTGGCGCCTGGGCTGACACTGACGCGAGCGGCGCGACAGACATCAAGAGCACAGCAGCCAGGAGCGCATAGCGAACACGGTTCATTTTCATTTAACTTTCCTCCGCCGCAGTGAAATTTGTCGGGGCATTGCAGCGGCGACAATGACCTCACTATGTATGTAGTTTTAGGTGAGAATGTTAGATACTCGAGCGTGAACATTCTTTGAATCTCAGCGTACCATTACTCATTCGCCTAACCTGAAGGAGAAAGAGATGACTTCGAGATTACTAACCACCGTTGCAGCGCTTTCCTTGTGCTTCTCAGCCGTATCTGCGCAAACGCGTACTTCCGACTGGCCCCAATGGCGCGGACCCGAACGTACCGGCATTTCAAAGGAAACCGGACTGCTGAAACAATGGCCGGCGGGCGGTCCTAAACTGCTCTGGCAATTGAAGGACATTGGCGATGGGTATTCAGGGCCGTCGGTGGTTGGATCGCGGCTCTACCTGATGAGCAATCGCGGCATGGATAACGAGTTTGTCCAGGCCCTCTCAGCTCAGGACGGAAAAGTCGTCTGGACCACGCGCGTCGGCAATGTGGGTAATCCGGATCAGAATCCGAACTTCCCGAAAGCACGCTCCACTCCGACTGTTGACGGAGATTTCATTTACGCACTTGGCTCGGATGGTGATCTCGTCTGCCTCGAAGCCAAATCCGGGAAGATTCGCTGGCAGAAGAGCCTCCGGAAAGAGTTCGGCGGACAGCCGCATGATTGGGCTTATGCAGAGTCGCCGTTAGTTGATGGTGACGTTTTAGTTGTCACTCCTGGTGGCGGCGAGGCGACGCTCGTTGCGTTGAACAAGAAGACAGGCGCCCTCATCTGGAAATCGGCGGTTCCGGGTGGCGACCCGGCAGGGTATGCGTCAGCGGTTGTCGTGCAAGGTGGCGGGCGCAAGCAATACGTGCAGTTTTTGAGTAAGGGCCTTGTTGGAGTTGATGCGAAGACGGGTGAGTTTCTCTGGCGCTACAAGGAAGTGGTCAAGGGACCGGCGCAGGTTTTCACGGCGGTCGCGCGTGATGGGTATGTGTATGCGGGTGCGCTTGGCGTCGGAGGCGGACTCGTCCGTTTGAAACCAGAAGGCAATGGAGTCGCGACTGAACAGGTTTACTTCGAGCGTGGTCTGCCGAACGGTTTTGGCGGGGCGGTGCTGATCGGTAACTATCTTTATGGCAGTGATCCGGCGGCTGAGAAGGTGCTCGCGGTTGAGTTCACGACAGGAAAAGTGATGTGGAAGGCCGACAGTCTCGGCCGCTCTTCGCTAGCGTATGCTGATGGGCTTTTATATGTTCACTCGTGGAAAGGGGATGTCGGGTTGGTGGAAGCCACTCCGGAAGGATATCGGGAAAAGGGCCGATTCACTCCTTCGGATGCGCCGAAGCCTGCGGCCGGCACGCCATATTCCGACACGGCGTACGCGCATCCGGTAATTTCTAATGGCGTCCTCTACATTCGTGATTCCGGAAGCTTATGGGCCTACGACATCAAAGGCGCTCGCTAAGTACAGACTCTGCGGTCTCTGCGTATCTCCGCGTCCTCTGCGTTAAATATTTTAGCGCAGAGGACGCAGAGATACGCAGAGATCGCAGAGTCGAAGTAATACGAGAGCTTCAGCGTCTATCTTCTAGTTGGTCCCGTTTGGCGATCGTCTTGATCGGTGTCAACACAAACGCGCGGCGCTCGCCGTTAAGAAACCCGTAGCCCACAATCTGTCCTGATTCGTTGATGCCTTTCGCTTCGGTTAACACCCAACCGGAGTCGGCGGGTATCAACTTATTCAAGTCCTGCATGACACCGTCGCTGTAGATGAAGGCGCGCAATGGACTGTCCTTCGCATCAGACGCGCCAACTACGCGTTCGTGATCGTCCACTGCATACGCGAAGCTTTGGGTGCCGCCCGGCAGCGTTCCGAGATTTTTCAGCTTGCCGTGAGCGAAGAGAAACGCGCGCTTGTCGCCGCCCGGCAGTGCTGCATAACCGACGACCTGTCCCGCTTTATTGATAGCTTCTCCGATCGAAACGTTTCCACCAAACGTCCCGATCTCAACCACCTTACCGGCCTGGTAAAGCACCGCACGTTTCTGACCATCGTGATACTCGGTATAGAGGTGTCCGACCACTTTTCCAGCGTCGTTAATCGCTATCGCATCGCTCTGTTTACCGCCGAACGTACCGAGATCGATCGTGCGGTTTGTCGTGTAGAGATATGCGCGTTTGTGAAACTGGCCATGCTCGTCAATGATCAATCTATAGCCGACCACCTGGCCCACGTTATTAGCGCCACGCGCTGAGCTGAAAAGATGCGGGTCGCCGCCAAGATTCAACAGCGGACTGTTGGGCGCACCCATGAACGGACGAAGCATTCCGTCCGGCGTTCTGGAATCACCTATCAGTATGCCGGAGTTGGTGATTAGGTAAGCATAGCTTTCTTTGCCACCCAGCGTGCTCAGGTCGAAAATTGCTTCGCGAAAATAGCGGAAGGCATGAACTTCTCCGTCCGGAGTCTTCGAGTAACCGACTACTTCTCCGAGATCGTTGATGCTAAGAGCGACGCTGTCATTTCCGCCGAGCGTCCCGATGTTCGTTACGGCGTACGTCTGAGCGCTTGTTGTGGAAGTGAAAACGAGAGCGAAACAAACAACAGCAATCGCTACTAAGCTAAAGCGTAGGCTCCGTTCGTAACACATGCAGTCCTCCTTGTGGGGAGACGGGAAACGCACCTGAGTGGCGAGGAAAATTATTTTGAAATCCGAATGTTAACTCGACGGCCGCGAAGATTAGCACGAACCGCGTCCTCAGTAAATCAGAATATTCTGTTCGAATTTTTCGTTGACTTCGCTCGATGATGAGCGTAGATTCCGTTCACCCGCTCCCAACAGATCAAGGATTAACCTATCACACAGTCTCTCTTGATTAGGACGTCAAGTTCCTGGTCCAGGTCCAAGTATAAACGCCGCTGTGAGGAGATCACGGATATGCGCAGTGCTTATTCCCCCTCCGTAAGAATTATTAAAGTAGTCGTCCTTGCATCGTGTCTCTTGTTTCTTATCTGCGGCAGTTTATTGACGCCCAGCGGCTCAGCAGGTGTGTCCAACGAGAGTGTCGCACCTGCTCCGCAATCCGGACCGGAAGTTATCGGACAGTGGTCCAGTGTGATCAGCGTCCCGATTGTTGCCATTCACATGCACATGCTTCCCAACGGCAAAGTGCTTCTTTGGCAAGACGACAACAATCCAAACTACAATGCTAATGCAACGCGTTTGGCTGGATACACGGTCGCCTATATTTGGGACCCGGGCGCAGGCACTTTCACTCAGGTCGATAACACGACCGTAAACGAGTTTTGCAGCGCCCATGCGTTTCTGCCCGACGGACGTCTCCTGATTGCTGGTGGTCATGCCGGAACCGACGGCGACGGCATCAACGACGCTTTCATCTTCAACTCGAGCAACAATTCCTGGACACAGACGAACCTGCCGATGTCTACGGGTCGTTGGTACCCGAGCGCAGTGACTGTCGGAAACGGCGAGATCGCGGTGCTCAATGGCGCTGATTTCAACAGCAGCACGAACACTCCAGAAGTCTGGCAAACAAATTCGGGAGGCGGCTGGCGCTTATTAACGAATGCCACGCTCGGATTGAACCCTTATCCGTACCTGCACCTGGCGCCGAATGGAAAAGTCTTTGTTTCCGGAACAGAACAGACTACCCGCTATCTGGACACCTCCGGAACCGGCGCCTGGACCACGGTTGCATCACGCGTCGACGGTGATCGCGACTATGGTTCATCGGTGATGTATGAGCCCGGCAAAGTGGTCATCATTGGTGGCGGTGATCCACCACTCAGCAGTGCTGAAGTCATCGATCTCAATGCGGGTTCTCCCGCGTGGAGTAGCGTGGGCGGCATGGCCAATGCGCGCCGGCAAATGAACGCCACGATCCTGCCGAACGGCAAAGTGCTGGTAACTGGCGGCACCAGCGGGTCAGGTTTCAGTAACCCCGTGGGAGCAGTGCTGGCGGCCGAATTGTGGAATCCGGCAACCGGAAATTTCAGCACGATGGCGAGTCAGCAAAATGCGCGGCTCTACCATTCAACTGCAATACTGCTACCGGATGGTCGCGTTGTTTCCGCGGGCAGCGGCCGGCCCGGTACCGAGCAAAAGAACCTTGAAATCTTTTCGCCGCCTTATCTCTTCGCCGCGGGCGGCGGCGCGGCTACACGTCCGACGATCGATTCGCATCTCTCAAAAAGTGTGCGGCCGGGCCAGACGATCTTCGTTACCACGTCTGACGCAGCAAATATCTCAGACGTCACCCTCATCGCGCTTTCGTCAGTTACTCACTCACGTAACATGAATCAGCGTTTTAATCGTTTGTCGTTTACGCAGGGCCTGGGTGGTTTGAACGTGACACTGCCGTCCAGTTCGAACACATGCCCACCCGGAATCTACCTGCTGTTTATTCTGAACAGCAATGGTGTGCCCTCGGTGGCCCAGTTCATCAACGTGAATTCAAGCAACGCGTTGCCGCCGGGATCGCCGAGCAATCTGGTCGCGACGGCCACGTCCACTTCGAGTGTATCTCTGAGCTGGAGTGGGGGTTCCGGCTCGATCGATCACTATGAGATTCAGCGAGCTACGAGTAAAAGTGGACCATTTACCACCCTCTCGAACACGGCCTCGACAAGTTTCACTGACAGTAGTTTGAGCAGTGCTACGACTTACATCTATCGCGTCCGTTCCGTTGATGCAGGTGGCAACTATTCCGATTTCAGTAATACCGATATTGCCACGACGATCATTTTCACAGACGACCCGCTCGTGGCGAGTTCGACGCTTGTTAAGGCGGTGCACGCGACCGAATTGCGGCAAGCTGTTAACGCCGTCCGCGCCGCGGCTGACCTGGGTGCGGTTACATGGACCGACAGCTCGCTCACCGGTATTGACGTGAAAGCCGTCCACATCAGTGAGCTGCGAACGAATCTCGATACCGCGCGCAGCCAATTCGGTCTTTCTACCGGAGGCTACACAGACACGTTGACACCCGGAACCACTCTCATCAAAGGAGTCCATATAAGCGAACTACGCGATCGTGTTAAGTGAGGACAACTGTCGGTGAGGTCTAACTCAACTGAAAGGAAACAGGATAAATGAAATCATTCAAACTGGTGTTACTCATGACGCTGGTCGCGTTGTCGTCCCTTACTGCAGTTGGGCAGTGGACCACGAATGGGACCAATATCAACAATACTAATTCCGGTAACGTCGGGGTCGGCACCGCCAGTCCTTCCAGTCGACTTACCATAGTCGGACCGGTGCAAAATGGTGTCTACACCGTTCAGATAGACTCCACTGCCGGCGGCCAGGCAGGATCGCAGCATGGCATTCTGCTTATCGGCACCTCGGCCACAACTTATCTGACCGCTGGCGCGACTACTATCACCGGCAGTGCGCCTCATTTAAATATCAACGCTGCCGATAATACAAACTTCGCGACGACCTTCGGAAATACTGGTGGGTTTGGGAGGGTGCTACGGCTAAGAAGCAGTTCAGCCACTAACATACCGGTATTACAGGTAGAAGGTAGCAATGGCGGCGCCGTTCTCCTCTCTGCTTTAGCAAACGGTAATGTGGGTATCGGCACAGGGTCGCCCACGAGCAAACTGCACGTAGTTGGAGACGGCGCCATCACTGGAAACCTGACGGTCAGTGGCAATCTCGCTGCGAAGTATCAGGACGTTGCGGAATGGGTCGAATCCTCGCAGGAGATCGAGCCTGGGACCGTAGTTGTTATTGACACGACTAAATCAAATCAAGTGATTGCATCGCTGCAGGCGTATGACACTCGGGTCGCCGGTGTGATTTCGGCGCGTCCCGGATTAACACTTGGAGAACAAGGCGAACGTCGCGTGTTGGTAGCGACAACGGGCCGAGTCAAAGTGAAAGTCGATGCCGGCAATGGTCCAATCCAAATCGGCGATCTGCTCGTGACGAACGACAAAGCAGGGTTTGCGATGAAGTCGCAGCCGTTGATGATCGGAGGGAGGCAGATACATGTCCCGGGCACGTTAATTGGTAAAGCTTTAGAGCCATTGCCGGGCGGCACGGGTGAGATTCTCGTGCTGTTGAGTTTGCAGTAAAAAGTTTTTGATAGTCACAAAAGTACAGCATCGGCTAAGCTGACTGCATGAGCGTATGGAGGACGCTGCTGGAAACAGCCAGATACTCCCCGTCGCCGCATAACGTCCAGCCGTGGCGTTTGCGCGTTCTCTCCGACGACACTGCGGACCTCTTTATCGAAAAACACCGCACCCTCCCGAAGGAAGATACGACTGGAAGTTTCATCATTCTCAGTATGGGTATCTTCATCGAAGCCCTTTCAATCGCCGCTGAAAATAGTTCCCATAAGCTTACGTTTCAGTTGCACCAGTCGCCGTCAGCTTTTACGCCGGAAAGCATAGCGAAAGCGGAAGGTGAAATGCTGCCGTTCGCGAAGTTGACTCTCGAGAGAGGAGCGACCGGTGAGAGCGTTTATCCTAATGCGCTGTTTCTCACGAGGCGGACTTCGCGCATTTCATACTTACCTCAACTCGTACCGGATGAAGCTGTCGAAGTATTGTCGGAGCTTGCGCGTGCCTGGGGACAGACTTATAGACAGATCAATGAGCCGGAAACGATCGAGAAGATTCTGAAGCGTAATATCGAGGCTGTGTTTGCAGATCTCAATGAGCCACCATACCACGATGAAATCGTCGAGTGGTTTCGTTTCACCAGTCGCTCGGCGCGCGCAACGCGCGATGGCCTGGACTATCGCTGCATGAATTCTTCACGCCTTTCGTTCTGGTTAGCGGCGCGTGTTCCGCAGTTGATGAAATATCCGTTGACCCGTCAGGTTCTGCAAAAGGTTTATCGCCGGCAGTTGGGTAATGTGCCGGCGATTGGCATGCTGGCAGGACCTTTCTGGGCGCCGGAGAGTGCCTTCGAGACGGGGCGCTTCCTGCTTCGCTTCTGGTTAGAGTTGGCGAAACACGACCTTTACATACATCCATACGGCAACCTGGTAACTAACAAGGGTGCAGCCGAATCATGTCTACAATTACTGGGCGTTCCGCAGATCTGGCTGATATTCAGAATCGGTTTTTCCAACGCGCCGCCGCGAAGTTATCGGCGTACGGTCGAGGAGGTACTGATTGATTGATCGCTTTCTAACCGGAGCCACCCTCTGGTTGCTGTGGATCATTCGCAGAATAATCAGTCTCGACCGACGTGCGTACCTCGTGCTCAGCGCCGGTGCGTTACAGCCATTTTTGGTCCGGATAGGAATGCTGCGAGCACACGCGGTCTATTTAAAGGCGAAGGACTGCTGCCCCGCCTATCGCGCCTTTCTTGCGAGCGAAGGCGAAAGAAAGGGGCGTTGGAAACTCTCTGATTTGCCCATCACGACCAAGGAAAACTATGTAAAGAAGTATTCTCTCGCAGATCGTTGTTATTACGGCCGGCTGCCGTCCAGGGGCGTCGTTATCGATGAATCGTCCGGTTCCTCGGGTGTTCCAAACAACTGGGTGCGTAGCGCGGAGGAACGCGAGGACGTCAAGCGCATTCTGCAGCTCAATTACCAACTCATCTATCGCGATAGCGGCTGCATTCTGCTCAATTGCTTTGCGCTTGGCCCATGGGCCACGGGCATGAATGTGTCGATGTCACTCGTGGACGTCGGTATTCTGAAGTCGATTGGACCAGATCAGAAGAAGCTTGAGAACTCATTAGCGCTCTTCGGCACTGATTATCGTTATCTGGTCTTCGGTTACCCGCCTTTTATCAAATCATTCGTCGATACAACGCACCTCGATCTAAAACAGTATCGGCTGGACCTGATAGTCGGAGGAGAAGGTCTCTCCGAACCGTTGCGGAGTCATCTATTGCAGTATTTTCAGACCGTAATCTCTTCCTACGGAGCGTCGGACCTGGAAATCAATATCGGCGTGGAGACCGCTTTAACGATCGAGTTGCGGCGGATCTGCACGAAAGATCGTGAGCTTTCGCAGATATTGTTTGGGCGAGAAATGCCTCCCATGATCTTTCAATACAACGCGCTTGATTACATCGTCGAGACGACCGCGGCTGGAGAGTTGGTTTTTACTATCGGGAGACAGACGAGTGCGGCTCCGAAACTGCGATACAACCTTCACGACATCGGCGGTGTCATCACGCATGCGCAACTCCGTGAAAAGCTCGCGTCGCACAGCATAGACGTTTCCGACCTGGCAAACCCTCAGAGCCATTTTCCGATTCTGTTTGTTTATGGACGCAGTGACTTGACCGTGCCGTTCTACGGGGCAAAGGTATATCCAACAGACATCGAGGAGCTTATTAACGCAGACCCTGATCTACTCAGGCAGATCAACTCTTTTCAGATTTCAAGTTATGAGGACGAAGCGATCAATCGACGTTTGCGGGTTTGTCTCGAGACGGTGCAGAACCTTCCCAGCCCACTGGCGTCCACGGAAAAACTCCATCAACTCATCTTCGACGGTTTATGCCGCGTCAACCAGGACTTTCGCGAAGTCACAAAGATGTTTGATCCCAGTTGTGTTGAGATTCAGGTTTACGAGTTCGAAACCGGACCATTCAAGGGGCGCGACATCAGGATAAAGAACAAGTACGTGGCGCAGTGAGTTGGTTCTTTGCTCAGCGTCTTTCCGGGGGACGCGGTAGCATTTGATCGTTCCATTGATCGAATTCTTTCATCAGTCGCTGCAGAACCTCGGGATGCTTGTTACTAAAATCCGCTTGCTCATGTTGATCCAGAGATAAATCAAAAAGTTTGCGAGCCTCTCCATTGCGAACGTATTTCCAATTTCCCTCTCGCACCGCATCCTGCGAATAGATGCGCCAAAAGAAAGTGCGATTAATTAGTTGGCTATTGCTTTTAAGTAGCGGAAGTAGATCAATTCCATCGAGTGAATCGGCGGCGGCTTTAGCGGTCGCCAGAATTGTGGCGGTCCAATCCATCGTGATCGCCATCTGCTGTGTTACGTGATTAGCGGGCACCACACCGGGCCAGCGAACAATGGCTGGCACACGGATCCCACCTTCAAGCAGATCGCCTTTTTGTCCGGAAAATGGCCATAGATATGAGAACCGCTCACCACCGTTGTCACTGGTGAAGATGACGAGGGTCTTTTTATCAATGCCGGCAGCTTTGATCGATTGCATTACCCGGCCGACACCATTGTCTAAGATCTTCATCATTTGCGCATACAACTTCAGCGAGCCGCCCGCGGCCATCGTAACAGGCTCAGGAGCTTTATCGGTGAAGGAAACGGGGTTCGTATCTCCTGGCGTCTGCCACGGCCAGTGTGGAGCTGTGTAATGCAGACTCAGGAAAAAAGGAGTGCTCCGTGGTTTCTTCACGTAATCAACTGCACGTTCTGTCAGTAGATCGGTGAGATAACCATTGCGGTCAACGGGAGTCAGATTCTCGTACAAGTCGGGCTGGCCGAGTCCATTTTTGTGGAGGAAGTAATCTCCTGCACCAGCCAGGATGCCAAAAAACTCGTCGAATCCATGTGCGTTGGGACCCCACTCGGGACGAAAGCCAAGATGCCACTTCCCGATCAGCGCTGTCTGATAACCACTCTGTTTGAGCAATGATGCAATCGTTTTTTGGTTTGGCTCCAAGCCAACTTTAGAATTTTTGGCGACCAGCGGTTCTTCCAAACCGATCTTGAACCGCGCCGGATAGCGACCGGTGATGTATGCGCACCGCGTCGGCGTGCAAATTGCGGACGCCGAGTAAGCATCGGTGAATTTCGTGCCCTGCAACGCGAGTAGATCGATATTGGGAGTGTGGTAGTCGGGTCGACCGTAACAACTAAGATCGCCCCAACCTAAGTCGTCAGCGAGAATAAAGATGATGTTGGGTCGCAATTCCTTATCACCGGACGAGCGTTGAACGGAATCGGCAATGGCTGTCGACGGAACTTTGCCGCTCAGTAATGTGGTACCGATTGCGAGGCGTTGGACGAACTTCCGGCGTGTCAGTTTCATGATGGGATACTACAACGCGACGTTGCACGATGAAATGTTTTTCATTTAACCGGCACTATTTTCAGGAGAGGGCAGGCATGGATGATATAAATATTGACAGTCACTTTGGTGCGATTATAATCCGCCTGCTAAAACTGGTTCGGCGAGACTCTCAAGCTGGCCTTATCCTGTCGGCAGATCTGATCTCGTCACGTTCAACCCTCTCGCGAATTCGTACAGAAATTGAGATCTCCAGAGTGAAGTCGCACTGGCGCGATTGCGCCTTCGTGTCGTGTCGGCGATCAGCGCGCAACAACCGAGGCAGTCATTGATGGACGCGGACGTAATCCTCAAAGAAATCCAATTTAATCATGATCGCCAGCAAGCTACGCATGACGCGTTCAACATCCGTTTCAATGAAGCCAATGCGGTCACACTTCCCGAATGGCGACGCGGAGCGACTTTTACCGCGGAACAATGCCCCGCCGCTTATGCGATAAATGAAACGCGTGGCCACACTCTAACCATCAAGGCGAGCTTCACCGGGCCGGCTAATGCCAGCATCCTGATCCGCGCAGTCGAGGCCCGACCAGACCATGCGGAAATGCACGGCTGTAATCCCCTCAGCCTTCTTTGGCCTTTTGGGCCGAGATTTGGAGCCCGACCCGCAAACGTCCTCGGTGAAGTGGTGGAACGAGAGATCAAGTTTGATGTCAACGGCCAGGCTGATTTGCAAGAATTCACATTGAGGAATGTCTTAATCTGGAGAGTGGGAGTCAGTGTCTCCAACACGGAATGGCGTTGGCAGTTCCGAGAGAAGCGGGCAAATCGTTGGACAGACCTTGCCACCACAAGGCACCGGATCTATACCGTCCTGGAAATTCCGAATTGTCCGTGGCAACAAAACCCTCTGAATGAGGCAGAGCTTACTCAGCTTCCCTGGGCGGACGCGTTGGAGTATGCATGCGATTGGGCCGTCGGAGCACAGGATGTTGATGAAGCTGCGACTTCGATCACAGGTAACATCTACAATCTCGGACGCGTCGGTCGCGTAGAATATGTAGGTTCGGCATTCTATTCGTCTCCCACCTTTAACTGCACGCTGTTTCTCGAACTCCTGGCGGGTGGACAAGGCGCCCAACCATACATGAACTGCTCGGATTGCGCGACCACCGTGTCGAGTTTCGCCAACCTGGTCGGCTGCGATCTCAGGCAGTTAGGATTGGGGCCAGCACAATTTAATACGAACATAATCAGAGAGATAGGCAGAACTCAAGAAGCGTCGGACTTTTTTTTCGGGCACGAGGTTGCCTGGAAAGGCGACGCTAATGACGACGGAAAAGTTTTCGATGCCTGCTTACAGGTAGACTCGGATCCAACACCTGGCCAGGAACCGTTCGAGCCTCTGTTGCCGACTAATCTTCGTTTCGGTGCCGCCAGTGATATGCAGTATCGATTTCGATTGAATTCCGAAGCCACCCCGTTGACGCTCCATTGCCGCAGCGTCGGATATCGCATAGCCGGCGAGGGCAGAAAGCTCGACGACAGTCTTTTGAAATTTCTAAGGGTCCATTACGATTTCGCCTCATGGGGCAGTCTACCGCCTGAAAAACCCTGCTCGCCCGTAGAAAGCGTTTTGTTGGAACCTCTCTTGCTCCACGGATGGACGCTTAAATTTCCGGCGCAACACCCACAGTTCATTGGCGCCGTGAATGGAATTCAATTGCTTTGGGAGTCGCCGACAGATCCAGACGCGCTGCTGCGCGCTGATATCATTGAGTTGAACGACTGGCAGACTGCCAGAGAATTTATGTTACGCCGGCTCGGAGAATTTCATCAATTGAAGGTTCATCGCTTGAATGAACCACAGATCGGCGATGTCTCTTTCGTTGATGAGGATCAATTGGCTGTTTTGTTCAGTCGCTGCCAGTTTGTCGCGTTGGTCCGCAGCGCCGGGCGCACGAAACTCCCGATAGTAAAAACGGCGACTAGGGTGGACGATCATTTTTTGTACCTTCGGTGAGCCGGCAACATCGAAATGATTTCGAGTTTTCCGGCACTAATTACTTAAAGCAATGATTGGAATCATTGACAAACTTTGGAGGCTAACATGGCGAAACATGAACTTGCACTGCTTTGGAAATCGGCAATCGACGGCGACGACGAAGCAACCGGATTCGATTTGCAGAACCTAAATGAATTTGGCACGAACGTGAAACAATGTAAACACGGCGCCAACCCTATCCATGATGGCTTGGTTACACCAATTACGAGCGCTGTGCTGCCAGGCGGTAGGTGCTATCTCGTACGATTTGACGAACCACCGGCTGGCGGCTTTCAATTACAGTATCGCGGCATCGCAATTTATAGTCCCGGCGACGGCCTATTTCACAAGATTGTAGGTATCAAAAAGAAAGTGCTTCTCACGAAAGCCCAAGGCAAATCCGCAGAAGATGTAGCTCTAGCCCTGGCGGGAACCGGTCAAGACGAGGGTACCTGGACCGGCACGCAGCCGTGAGCCCTGTAATTTTCGATTAATACAAATCGACGCGACGGGCCGAGAGTGTCGGGCGACTTTCGTCAAGGACGTGGGGTTATACTTGTCAACGTTGGGCACGTGCTTTTTCCGCGCGGTGACTGGTTGCATCTTCGCAAGCTCGATTCGCGAACTGCTCTTAGTGTGCACACTGGTTGTATCTCTTTCACTGGCGCCGGCCATTGCACGTAGCTTCGCTTGCTGCGGCGAACGCGCTTATTCACAAAACGCGCCGGACGATCATCTTGAGCTACGTCAAACTCTCAAGCTAGACATAAAAGGAGGCAACTCCAAATCATTTCTTCTATCACTAGACACCAACCAATATGCCCGCGTACTCGTTGAACAGCACGGCATCATTCTTTCCGTTCAACTCCTCGATCTCGAAGGTCGACTCATCGTTGAGATGGACAACCCCAGCGGTGGCCATGGACCAATCTACTTGTCCGCAATCGCACCTGCGCACGGAGACTACCGTGTGATAGTGCAATCAACTGAAACCTGGGCCAACCCGGGACAGTTTGTGATTTCGCTCGAAGAGCTGCACTCGGCGACACCAGCGGACAAAGATCGCGTCGCCGCAGAAAAAGCTTTCGCCGACGGACGGCAGCTTGCCAACAAGGGAACGAAGGACTCTCGCGAAGCCGCGATAATCAAATACAAGGAATCGCTTGCTTACTGGGATGCCGTGTCTGAACCTCACTGGCAGGCGCTCACAATGTATTCACTCGCGCGTGTCTATCGCGGCCTGAGCCAGTACTACAAGGCCGAAGAAATCTACCAACAAATGACGCGTTTTAGTTTCGCGGATAATGATTGGCGGCTGGAGGCCTCGTACTTCAATGACCGCGGACTGAATTATTCCGATCTGAACAAATCTGACGCAGCCCTGCAAACACTGAATCTCGCATTCGCACGTTACGACAGTCACAACGACAATCGTGGTCGAGCAAGCGTCTTCAACAATATCGGCCTGACCTACCATCGCATGGGAGCGCTGGCGAACGCGATGGAGAATTACGAGAAAGCCATTCCTCTGCGACGCGCGGAAAATGATCAGCAGGGCGAGTTCAATGTTCGCAACAATATCGGCGGCATTTACGACGTGTCCGGCGAGCCTGTAAAAGCTCTCGAACTGTACCAGGGGACGCTGAAAGTGTGGCAGGACTTCGATAGCCGTGGAGAGTTACGCGATCGGGACCAGTTGGGTACTAACTTTAACAACGTCGGTGAGGCCCTAAATAAATTAGGGCGTTGGCAGGAGGCTCGCGACCACTACCAGGAGGCTCTTAAGATTTTTGACAACTCGGGAAACGGACGCGGCCAGGCTGCCGTTCTCGATAACCTCGGACAACTTTACCAGGATCTTGGCGATACCGAACTGGCCCTAGAACACTATCGAAAAGCACTCACGCTACTGCAGGGCAAATTCAAGAACGGTGAGTTGGAAGCGAATGTTCTGAGCCATATCGGAACTGTAAACATGTCGCAGAACGATCTGGACGTAGCCCTGCAAAATTTCCAGAGAGCACTTGAATTGCGACAGAACGATCGCGGCAAGGGCTACGCTTTGCTCAATATCGGCGCTGTGTATGCGTTGAAAAAAACTCCTCAACAAGCGTTGCAAGTCTACGCGAATGCTCTGCAGTCGATTAGAAAGGCGAGAGACCAACGCGGAGAAGCGTTGCTGCTATATAAGAAAGGCGAAGCTGAGGAGATGCTCGGCGATCACGCGCAGGCTCTCGCAGATCTCAATCAGTCGCGGTCGTTGTGGGGAAAGATCGCAGACGCTCGAGGTGAAGCGACGGCGCTCCAGGCAGCCGCACGCGTCGAAGCCCGGCTCGGCCAACTCACTAAAGCACTGGAGGACAGCGCCAAAGCAATCGGGATCGTTGAATCGCTCCGCACTAACATTCTCGGCAGTCGCCTCCGCGCTTCATATTTTGCAACACAACAGACGACCTATGAGCTAAACATTGCGCTCAATATGCAGGCCTTTGCCGAAACCAAGTCGCCTCAATACAAGTTGGCGGCCTTTCAGGCTAGCGAAAAAGCGCGCGCCCGCACGTTGATTGACACTCTCCACGAAGCGCACGTCACCTCTATACATAACACTACCGACGCCGCTCTTGAACGAGAACTGCAGCAAAGGCTGAACGCGAAGGCCCAGGCCCAAACTGACTTGCTCAATCGAAAACATACCGAGCAGCAGGCGTCAGCCCTCAACGCTGAACTCAACGGTTTGATAAATCAATATAACGAGCTACAAGCCAGGATCATTGCGAGAAATCCGCGGTACGCGGATCTGGTCCAGGCAAAAACGCCCGGCGTTCCGGACATTCAGAGTCAACTTGGTAATGACACGGTCCTCCTCGAATACTCCCTCGGCGAAGAGCGTAGTTACGTTTGGGTGGTGACGGCGAATTCGATCGATGGGTTCCAGTTGCCGCCGCGTGAGGTCATCGAGAGTGCAGCAACACGGATTGCGAAATCGCTGGCGGATCGCAGACGGACAATCGACGGTGAAACGGCCGCCCAGTGGGAGCGCCGCCGCGAACAGGCTGACAAGGAATTCAACACCGCATCTGCGCAACTGAGTGACAAGATAATCCGGCCGCTGGCGGCGTTGCTCGGAACCAAACGTTTGATTGTTGTAGCTGATGGCGCGTTACAGCTAGTGTCCTTCGCCGCGCTGCCAGTTCCCGGCGCCGAAAGCTCGCGCCGGCTGATAGACGATCACGAGATCGTTTATGAGCCATCCGCATCGGTGCTGGCGCTGCAACGAAGCGAACTTGCAGACCGCAAACGGGCGCCGCACGCAGTCGCCGTTCTTGCAGATCCGGTTTTTGGGATCGATGATCCGCGGGTCGCGGCCCAGATGGAGCGCAATCCCTCATCAAACACTCAGCCAAAGTCAAACAGCAATACGACGGAGTTGGCGACTCACAGAGGAGACGTCAGTCGCGCGCTGGAGGATGTTGGTCTCGATCGCTTTCCCCGGTTGCGTTCATCGGCAGTTGAAGCGCAAAAGATTGTTGACGTAGCGCCCAAAGGCGAAAGCAAAACGGCGCTCGAGTTTGATGCGACTCGCGAAACCGCGATGAGTAGAGAGCTGTCAAATTACCGGATCGTTCACTTTGCTACGCACGCTGTAGTGAACTACGAACATCCGGAACTGTCAGGCATGGTCTTTTCGCTTGTGGATCGCCGCGGACAGCCGCGCGACGGCTACCTGCGGTTGCACGACATTTACAATCTCAACCTCCCGGCTGATCTCGTCGTGCTCAGCGCCTGTCAGACAGGCGTAGGCAAGGAGATCAAAGGAGAGGGTTTGATCGCGCTGACCCGTGGTTTTATGTACGCAGGCGCTGAACGCGTGGTCGCGAGCCTCTGGAAAGTTGACGATGTGGCCACGGCAGATTTGATGGCCGAGTTCTACAAGCAAATTTTTGCCAACGGCCAGCGCCCGGCCGGCGCCTTACGCGCTGCTCAATTGAAGCTTGCAAAGAAACGCTCACCGGCTGACTGGGCAGGCTTTGTCTTGCAGGGAGAGTGGAAATAAACCACTGCAAGGCGCTTAGCTGCATTATAATCCGCAGGTTGTCACACCTCCGCAAGAACCCATACGGTTCACCATGACACCTGCTAAGCCCCGAAAGCCAACAACAGATTCGCCCACCAGCAAAGGCCGTGGTGAATGGTCGTTAACCCGAGAGGGCTTCGATAAACTGCTTGCAGCTTTTTCCCGGGATACCGACGAAGCTGCCAAACAATATGAGGCCTTGAGAGTCAAACTTATTAGATATTTCGAATGGCGCGAGGTTCCCTTAGCTGACGACCGCACTGACGAAACGTTTAATAGGGTGGCGAGAAGAATCGAAGAGGGCAAGCAGATCGATAACGTGGTTGGTTATGCGTACCGGGTCGCGTATTTCGTGTTTTTGGAGTCGCTCACGGAACCTGAGCTTATCGATATCGATCAGGAGGGCATTCCTCCGCCCAGGGTCGAGCCGCAATTCGAAGACACCGAACAAGAGCAGCGCCGGCGCTGCTTCGATATCTGTCTGGAAGAGCTGCCAGGCAACAATCGGAACATCATTTTGGTCTATTACGAGGGCGAGCGGCGTACGAAAATTGAGCGGCGAAAAAAGCTGGCCGAGCAACTCGCGATTACACTCGACGCACTCAGAATTCGAGCCCATCGAATTCGCAAAGGCCTCGAGGAATGTATCACGAATTGTTTGCAGCAATCCGAATCGATGCGAAATATAACGCGCTAATAGTCACATGTAGTTAGAGGTGAGTTCATATTGCCGATATCTGTGAACAGCGTCGAGAATGGCGATCCCCCCAGCGAGTTTGAAGACATAGACATCGCTGAGGAAGAACTAATCGACGCTTACGTTCGGAATCAACTTTCGGCCGAAGAGCGTAAGTTGCTCGAGAAGGGTTTACGGACTTCGCCGCAGTTGATTAATCGTCTTCATTTCGCGCGTCTGCTGGCCGACACGGCCGACCGTGCTGCTGAAGATGAAGTCTTTTCATATCAGGACCAGGAAGAGCGTCTGCCCTCGCGCAGGAAATGGTGGCAGTTAGCGCTGCCGTGGAAACTGCAACCGGCTGTTTACCTGTCGTTTGCCGCGTGCGCGCTAATACTTCTCATTGGTGGTGGTGTGGTGCTGACCGGGTGGATCCAGTTACGTCGCGAATCACAGCAACTGGCCGAACAGCAGGCAGCAGTCGAACGGCAAAGATTAGAACTCGAAAAGTTAGCCGCCGAGCAGCAATCAGCCACAGCTCAACTTACGGCCCAGTTAAGAGAAGAACAGCAAAGACGTGAAGCTGATCAGCAATTAATCGCCGAGCTCCGGGAGGCGCAGAATCAAAAGCCAACGGCTTCACCTGGTACTATTGCAACTCTCTTCCTGCTCCCAACGTTGCGCGGCTCTGAAAACGAGAAGGAATTAATACCGCCGGCGGGAACGTCGAAAATCAGACTTCAGTTAGCAGTTGAGTCGATCGACTATCGAGGCTTTCTGGTCCAGGTTAAGAACTCGCAAGACAAAACGATCTTCCAACAAAGGGTCGGCGCACCACGTTCCGGCAAACTCGTCACCATTACTATTCCCAGCAACGTCCTGCCCGCCGGCGCCTACAATCTGCAACTCAGCGGCGTCTCATCTGACGGCACAAGCGACCTCGTCGGCAACTACAACTTCCGCATCGGCCCGAGATAGTTATTGACTTCCAGCCCCACACTTGGATCGGGTCAGTACAGGGAGCGGTAGCGACCTGGTCGGTGATCAGTAGGCGATATTCCCTGGCGATTTGTGACTCGAATGGTTGACCAGGTCGCTACCGCTCCCTGTACTGTCCCGGTCCAACGATAATTCACCTTAGGTAATCAGACATCTGTTGAATTTGCAGGATCTGACTCTCCGTCAGCGTGTACTCATTTTTGTTGAGCCTGATCTTGAGTGTATTACTTGACGTAATCTTAAGAAACGCCTCCGGGGAAATCTTGAGATACAAAAACTCACTGTACATGTCATCCGCAATTTTCGACGTCGAGAATTGACCTTCGGTTTGATAGACAATCTTATTATCTGAGAGAAAAACGATCTTCGTGAGATTCGGAAACTTTGGTTTCTCAGAAAACACGGCAAAGTCCAGCGATACTTCCTCAGGTGGCTTTGGCCTTGTCTTGTTGACGTCTCCTGCGACTGAGAAATGCGGAACAACAGTCACGCCCTTTTCCGGTGTTCCTTCGAGTTGGATGCCATCGCTTGAGATGTCTGTTTTATTCTGACTCGCCAGGTAACGAACTACGGGTTGAGTTGGATCCAGAGGAGCAGGAGCGGTAGCCGGTTCGCGCAACGCTCGCGCTTCATTGTCAAAGCCATGAGCCTCGATCATCTCGGACCAGTGAAATACCACGAGACGAGTTGTAACGCGCATAAACCCAACCCAGATCTCGCTGACGTTCTTAATAGAGGGATAATGCTGCCTGACAATTTCTGCTGTTTCCTGTGCCCGCTTGGCACGCTCTGCGGTAGTTTTTTGGTTCAGAGGAGAGTTGAAGTACACAACCGAAATACTCGTCCAATTCCGAGCAGTATTGGCGTTTAAATTGACATCTTGCTCACCAAATTTCTTGATGATCTCAGCGCGCACCACTGCCAGGTCGCCCAGTTGCTTACCAAGATCTTTGGCGGTACTACAGCCACAGACAAGCAGGGAAAGCGTGAGCAACAACCAGAGTTTATGTCTATATAAGGTGAGCATTGGGAGCCTCGAAACACCTGTGAGTTCGGCACTAGCATGACGAACATTAACACAAAATCGCAGCGCTCAACGCGGCTAAGCAGAGTTTGTGTATTACTAGCCGGCGGTGGGCGTCATTCCGATTCGCCTTCATCTGCAAATCAAAAACTGTTAAATGCGGCCAACGGCTGTGGATAGAAAGTAAAAGGAGCGCCGAAGGCGTTGGCTAATTGCAGCCCAGGGTTCGAGCTTGCGAGAACCCTGGGACCATTACATCAAGAGACGTTCTAACCCTGAAAGGGTTCGCCAACCGTCTAACCCTTTCAGGGTTGTAACGATTCGGAAGTTAACCCAGGGTTCTCGCAAGCTCGAACCCTGGGACCATTACATCAAGAGACGTTCTAACCCTGAAAGGGTTCGCCAACCGTCTAACCCTTTCAGGGTTGTAACGATTCGGAAGTTAACCCAGGGTTCTCGCAAGCTCGAACCCTGGGACCATTACATCAAGAGACGTTCTAACCCTGAAAGGGTTCGCCAACCGTCTAACCCTTTCAGGGTTGTAACGATTCGGAAGTTAACCCAGGGTTCTCGCAAGCTCGAACCCTGGGCTGTAATTAGCCAACGCCTTCGGCGTAATAAAATGTACGCGCTCACCGAGAGTTGCTCAGGCTCTTCAGGCAGCTTCGCTTCCGGACCAAGAAAAGCGCGGACACAGGTGGCCATCGCTTCTTGTGGCGAACGCGGGTTGGTGTCGGCGCCTTGAAGGTTGATGAAGAACTGCGCGTCAGGATAGTCATCTCGAAGCTGTTCAGCGACGATCAGGGCCAATTCGGTTTTGCCGATGCCGCCCATCCCACTGATTCCGGTGATGGAAGCGCGGCTTTCACGACGCAGAGCATTGATCAGAGTGTCGATCTCCAGCTCGCGGCCAACGAAGTCACCTACCGGTGCGCGAAGCTGATGCAGCGCTGTTGTTACAGGATCGGGCGCCTGAATTATATCGCCAGTATATATCTTGCTGTTTGTGACATTACCGCCGATGCCTACACCACGATCACCACTCGTGGCGACGGTGGGAGTAGTTTTATCGGGGGCTGGACGATCAGTCACGTTATTACTTCACCTGTTGATTGCCGGTCACGATCGTGCTGCCTTTGACATCGCCGCCAATCGCGACGCTGCGCTCGCCCGAAGCAGTCACAGTGTTACCAGCCGCTTTGCCCTGCTCCAGCCAACGGTTTACTTCTTCCGCCAGCGACTGATCCTCATTAAGCAATTTCCTAAGTTGCCTTCGCAATGCCGCCTGCGCGTCCTGGTCGTCAGGGTTCTGCGCAATGTCCTGCGCTGCTTCGAGTGCTTCCGGTTTGGCTTCGACTTTCAGCTTTAGCTTGGACCAAAGCGATTTTCCCCATTCCCAACTCTGGTCCAGGGCTTTCTTACCGGTTTCTTCCGCTGCCTTCTCACCCGCTTTGAGCAAATAAGGCAGGAGCGGAACGAGTGCCGTAGTGAGGGAGTTTGCCAATGCGTTGATGTCCATCTTGTTACCTCCTGAGACGAATTGGAGTGGTGGCGGTTGCGAGAGAAAGCAACTGTGTCAGTGAGCCATGAATGCTAATTGTTCCGGAAGCAACGCACAAGAGCCATCGAGTTTTTACGCCCGACCCGCCACTCGCTATGTTGCCGAAAGACAAGGATGGCGAGGAACACTGCGTCTCTTCAGCGGATGGCAGCAACGTGCCAAAAGAACGGCATACTTTGGCGATGCGACTTGTTACTTATTTTCCTATGATGAGGTACGCAACTAAGGAGGGAAGCTTTACTTATAAAATTAGATCTACTTGCAGCTCCTGCATGACCGGACCCCTACCAGATGAGCGCCTTTACCACCGGACAACTCGGTTCGGCATCTGCCGCGCATTCAACTTCAGCCGTGATGCGCGCTACGGAGTCGTCTCAAAGCCAGTGCATTCACGAACTATTTGAGCAGCAGGTTCAGCGCACTCCGCATTCCCCCGCCGTCGTCTTCGAGGATTATCAATTAACTTACAGTGAGCTGAATAGCAGGGCGAATCGGCTTGCTCACTATCTTCGTTGTCGAGGCGTTGGGCCGGAAGTGCTGGTGGCGATCTGTCTCGAGCGGTCGCTCGAGATTCCGATAGCAATCATGGCGGTCCTCAAAGCCGGCGGAGCATACGTGCCGCTTGATCCGGATTTCCCTCCAGCGCGGCTCGCTTTCATCCTCGATGATCTTAAGGCGCCAATACTCCTCACTATGGATCGACTCGTCGCTCGACTGCCTGAGCATAGCGCCCATGTAATATGTCTCGACACAAATTGGAGTTCGATCGAAGGTCGGGAGAATCCTCCGCATACAACTCTTCCCGGTAACCTGGCGTACGTAATTTACACTTCGGGGTCGACGGGCAGACCGAAGGGCGTGGCAATCGAGCATAGACAACTCGTTAACTACATCCACGCCATCACCAAACAATTGAAACTCCCAGCCACGAGCCACTACGCCATGGCATCTACATTCGCCGCCGACCTTGGCAATACAGTTCTTTTCCCGTCACTGTGTAGTGGTGGTTGTCTCCACCTGTTGTCGCAAGAGTGCGCAGTGGATCCGGCGGCAGCAACTGAATACTTTAGACAGAAGACGGTTGATTGTTTAAAAATCGTGCCCTCCCATTTGTCATCTCTGTTGACGTCCTCCGATGCTCGTCTGGTTTTGCCGCGTCAGCGACTGATACTCGGTGGTGAAGCACTCAGTTGGAGTCTGATCGACAAGGTTCGGCAGTTGGGGCCCGACTGCACGATCATCAATCACTATGGACCAACCGAAACGACGGTCGGAGCAATCACTCACGAGTTAGCGGTACTGGAGACAGGCAACGATTTGAGCTCTGTGCCCCTGGGCCAACCAATAGAAGGTGCGGAAGTCTCGATCCTGACCGAGGACTTGCGCGTAGCGAGGCGTGACGAGGCAGGCGAGATTTACATTGGTGGCGCCGGCGTCGCGCGAGGTTACTTAAATCGTCCAGAGTTGACGGCGGAGCGGTTCGTTCCTGATCCATTTAGCCGTAAAGCGGGCGCGCGTTTATATCGGACCGGAGATCGGGCGCGCTATCTAACTGACGGGAATATCGAGTTCCTGGGTCGCTTCGATCATCAGGTGAAGATCCGCGGCAATAGAGTCGAGCTCGGAGAGGTCGAAGCGGCTCTCGCAGAGATCGCTGAAGTTCGGGATAGTGTAGTAATCGTCAGAGAAGATGAACCCGGAGAGAAACAGCTCGTGGCCTACATAGTTCTCCGTGACCGCGGCCACAGCGTCACTGCCCTGCGCGCGAAACTGAAGGAGAAACTGCCCGACTACATGGTGCCGTCACCACTTGTATTGTTGGAGAGTCTTCCCTTGACGCCGAATGGAAAGGTGGATCGCAGCGCCTTGCCCAAACCTGACCAGAGACCCGCGTTAGATCCGATTCGGGTTGATGCTCGCGATTCTCTGGAACTGCAATTAGTGGATCTTTGGGAGAAGGTTCTGTCGATACAACCGATCGGAGTCGACGACGATTTTTTTGACTTGGGTGGGGATTCCATTTTAGGCGCCCGACTCTTCCGGCAGATTGAAAACAGGTTCGGCGCGAGACTCCCGCTGGCTACACTTTTTCAAGTTGCTACGGTCGCAGGTCTGGCCCATTTGCTTCGCCGGGGAGGTTGGTCTCCCAAATGGTCTTCGCTGGTCGCAATTCAGCCCGAAGGCTCGAGGCCCCCGCTGTATTGTGTGCACGCATGCGGCGCGCACGTCTTTATTTACCGGCCACTTGTTCGTCATCTTGGTTTGGACCAGCCGGTCTATGGCCTGCAGGCGCAAGGCTTGGACGGTCAAACGGAGCCGCTGACTCGCCTTGAGGATATGGCTGCGCACTACGTAGCGGAGGTTCGAGACTTTCAACCATACGGACCATATTATCTCCTGGGTGATACCCTCGGAGGACTCTTTGCGTTGGAGATGGCCCACCAGTTAAGTGTGGCCGGGCAACAGATTGCGCTGCTGGCGATGTTCGATACTCATTGTCCGCTGCCTCTGCCGGCAGGACGAAGAATGCTCTCGCATCTCAGTCATCTCAGGCAATTAGGAGTGAGGTCATATCTTCAAGCTGCGGCGCGCGGTGTGAAGAAGAAGCTGACGAGGAGGAGCGAAAGTGAAGACGTCGATCTTCCTCTTTCTGCCGCGGAACAAGAGTACGAACAGAAAGCTAACGTTGCCGAAGATCCTTTGGCGCGCATTGAGTGGGCCATTTATAAGGCAACGCAAATCAACTATGTACCGCCCAAACAGATCCCCGCCAGGATCACCTATTTTCTGGCTCGAGACAACGAGTACAAAAACCGCTTTGAAGACAACCGGCTGCGTTGGAAAACCATTGCCGGCGGTGGCTTCGAGGTGCATGTGATTCCGGGTCGTCACGATACGATCCGGGAAGATCCTTATGTGGCTTATCTGGCAGAGAAACTCAAGGCCTCAATCGATAGGGCACTGTGAAAACCAATCTAGCGAGTGATCTCGCTTTTGCTTTCGGTGATTGGTTGCGAAGTTCTAATCATCCTGTCAGTGTCAAAGCCTTTTGCCGCCATCTTCTGTAGTAGCTGATGGTAGAGCGCCTCATCCATCCGAGGCGACCTGCTCAATACCCAAAGATATTTGCGAGAAGGCTCGCCGACTACGGCGTATTCATAGTTTGGGCCAAGATCCAGAATCCAATAATCACCATAGAAGGGCCAGAAAAACGTAACCTTCAATTTGGCATTTGTTCTCTTATCGACAATTTTCGCCTTGCCTTTGGCCGTAGCATACTCACCAGAAGCTTTACGACACCGATTAACGACTTCGATATTTCCGTTTGCACGCATTGTATAGTCAGCCGTCACAGTATCCGCGCATTTCTTTTGGAATGAATTCGGTAAGCGCGCGATCTCGTACCAGCGCCCCACGTAACGGGTCAGGTCGACTGATTGGACCACCTCGAGCTCGTCTTTCCGGCTGTCAAGTAATAGTGCTGCGAATCCGGTGAAAGTAAAAACAGTTATTAAGAAAATATTTGCAGTCATCACATTCCCTCTGGAAAATCCTAAAGATGTGAGAAAAGAGCGGAAGGCCCCTTCGCCAAAGAGCCCACCACCCTTCTCTCATCCCCCCTTGCTCGAAACCTTCACGCGTCAGCCGCAGCAGACGGGATTACGTTCACATCTTTGGGATCAGCACGGTATCGATAACGTGGATGACCCCATTCGAGGCCTGGATATCCGTCTTCGTCACGCGAGCGTCGTCAACCGTTACACCATGCACTGTGCTGACTTTGATCGATCCACCCTCAAGTGTTTTTACTGTTCGGCCGTTCAATGTCATCACTTGCTTTGCGGTGACATTTCCGGGTACGACGTGATAGAGAAGTATGGATTTAAGCTTCTCTTTATTCTCCGGCTTGAGCAGAGATTCGACGGCGCCAGCCGGTAGTTTTGCGAAAGCCTCATCTGTTGGCGCGAAGACCGTGAACGGGCCTTCGCCCGTTAAAGCGTCAATCAGTCCAGCCGCCTCCAGCGCAGCCGCCAAAGTCTTGAACTGACCCGCCGCAACCGCGGTCTCCACGATGTTGGCCGGCTTGGCGGTTTCTTCTGGAACTTCCGTTTTCGCTAAAAGCGGCTGCGCTCCAACCACTGCAAGCAGCGCCAGCAATGCGCCACGAGCAACGATCATTCTTCCAATCGATTTAGTGCGCTTCATTGTTAAGTCTTTCCTTCCTGTTTGTGCCCCCTGGGAGCCGTGTTCGTTCTTTAGCTCAGGTCTTACTCCTTGGTTTTGCTCTTTCAACCTGATGAGCGATTTGAGCGGATTCAATCTACTAGAAGACTGATAATCCGTCAAGTAGTCGGTTCCTATAGCTTAGAATTGCGCGAAATGAGCGATTTTGTTATGCTCGCGCTGTATTCGGGAGAGAGAAGGCGAATGGCCACTGCTAATCTGACAACCAAGGACGTCGCCAGGCTGTTGCTCGTTAGTGAAGCTACTGTGAAGCGCTGGGCGGACGATGGACTGTTACTTCCGAAGAAGACCGCAGGTGGTCACAGGCGATTCAGTATTCAGAGCGTCGCGCTATTTAGGCGCAAGCAGGGCCTCGCGCCTGCTGCTCAGTCGCCGGCGAAACGTTCCAGAAAAAAAATGGTTCCTGGCACATTGCCGTCGGCCGAGAGTTTTGCCGATTTATTGTTGAGTGAGAATGAGGCGGAAGTTGCTGCTCAACTCATTGATGCTTACCTGAAGGACCATGCGCTCGCCACCCTCTTCGATACGACGATAACTAATGCTATGCACCGCGTGGGCGATCTATGGTTCAACGGAACAATCACAATAGCTGACGAACATTTGGCGACGCGCGTAATGCTTAGCGCGCTGCAGAAATTACGAGGTATCGTCGTGCCAGGACAGGCGACCGGTTTGAAGGCTGTATGTTGTGGCGTCGAAGGAGACTTGCATGAACTGCCCATTCACTTGGCTGAGATAATATTTGAGAGTGAAGGCTGGGACACCTCGAATCTTGGACCAAACACGCCGCTGTTTACGCTGCGAGATATGGTGGCCCAGAAGAAGCCTGACCTTGTCTGTGTCTCCGCAAGGTCCATTGTTGATTTGGATCGGGCCACGACAGAGTATGCGCAATTGCGCAAAACCATCGAGAAGATCAATGGCGCAACGGTACTGGGAGGCGAGGCTTTCCGCGATTCCAATTTCCGGCAGCGTTTTCCCGCGGAGTTCTATGCGGAATCGTTCTCAGGGTTATCAACTTTTTTGAAAGAGCTGGCAAGAAAAAAGTAGTTTCAGGTCACCAGGAGACTTCTCACAAAGTACTTCCGCACTACGAAAAACGGGAACTAAATCTTCGGATTCGTACAAGTGAAAACAGGTACTCCCCCTGTAGGGCTTCCGTGTGTAAACTAACGAATCAACGACTTCAACAGATGAGGATGTAGACCATGAATCTCAAAAACTACTCGCTGGCGGTTGCCGCACTTCTATTCTTCATCAACGGCGCATGCGTCGCCCAATCAGCGTTGCCACAGTTGCCGGACACGCCCGCTGCAAACCAGGCGAAGGGGTGGTTGGAAGTTTTCAACGCGGGAGATGTCGAGAAGCGCAGGGCCTTCCTCCAGAAGAATTATCCGAGTCGTTTGGAACGTTTCGATCGCGAAACAGAAATGCGACGCGGGACTGGTGGTTTCGACCTCGTGAAAGTCGTGGAATCGACACCAACCAAAATCGTCTTGCTGATCCAGGAACGCCTGGGCGAGCAGTTCGCGCAATTTACCGTTGAGGTCGAGCCCGCGCCGCCGCACGCTATCAAGCAATTTCAATTTCAAGTGCTCCCACGACCGGCGGAGTTTGCTATTCGTCACTTAAACGACAATGAGTTGGTCGCCTCATTGCGAAAGCGGTTGGATGAAGTAGTAGCCGCCGATCTTTTTTCGGGCGCCGTGCTCGTCGCAAAAGATGGCAAGACTGTTTTTGCACAAGCGTATGGACTGGCGGATCGTGAGAAGAAAACGCCGAACACTTTGAAGACCCGCTTTCGGCTCGGATCGATGAACAAGATGTTCACCGCAGTCGCCACACTTCAACTTGTACAAAACGGAAAACTCGATCTGAAAGCACCCTTCGGCAATTATCTCACTGACTATCCGAATAAAGATGTGGCGTCGAAGGTTACGATCGAACAGATGCTGACGCACACCGGGGGCACGGGCGACATCTTTGGTCCGGAGTTCGAGAAGAATCGACTTGAGCTCAAGACGCTACAGGACTATGTAAAGCTGTACGGCAATCGCGGTCCGGAGTTTGAACCGGGCAGTCGCTGGCAATACAGCAACTACGGTTTTCTTTTGCTAGGTGTGATAGTTGAGAAGGTTAGTGGTGAGAACTACTACGACTATGTTCGAGATCACATTTTCAAGCCGGCAGGAATGACCGCTACTGGTTCGGAGCCGGAAGATCAGGTGGTTGCCGATCGCAGCGTTGGTTACATGCGACCAGATGACGCCGGTTGGCAGCGCAACACTGACACGCTTCCGTATCGCGGGACTTCTGCGGGTGGCGGTTATTCGACGGTTGAGGATCTATTGAAGTTTGCGACGGCGCTCCAAACAAACCAGCTACTCAAGCCGCAGTACACCGAGATGCTCACGACGGGGAAAGTCGAGACACCGAACGGCGGCAAGTATGCTTATGGATTTCAGGAGGCGACGGTTAATGGGACTCGATGCTTCGGCCATGGTGGTGGCGCGCCGGGGATGAATGGCGAGTTGAAGATCTGCCCCGGACCAGGTTATGTGGTTGCTGTGTTGGCGAACCTCGATCCGCCGGCGGCTACGCGAGTTGCAGACTTCATTACTAATCGACTGCCAATCAAGTAGGGAGTCGTTGCGGACAGAAACGGGTTCGAGGTGATCCGATTTAGCAGTTCGGTACTCTTGGCAGGCATTTTAACACCGATATAAAGACTCCGTTTTCGACCGTCGGTGGGTGATGAAAACAGCAAACAGGGCCTCGACCATGAAGATCGTGGCGCAAGGCGGCGGCGAACTCACCCAATTTTCGGGAAGCTACGGAGCGCTGATTCGAATAATTCCAGAGTTGCTAACTTGTGCATGAGCTGTTAATCGAACTGTGCAAGATCCTTCAGCCAAGCCGTCAGGTAATCTAAAAACGACCTGATGAAAAGTCATCACAGCTACTTGTCGGACGTCTTCCGCTGACACGTCGAACATCCGGCCACTGTTATCAGTTAAATGGATGACGACGGCGGAAGGATTTTCGCCTTGAAAGAATTGCAGGTCCTTGGCGAATAAAATAACGCGCGTATTTCGATCGACACCAGTATTCAGCAAGTTAGCGATATTCACGACCGGAAACGGATCTCGTAAGAATAATACTGAATCTAAGGCCGCCACCTCGTTTGATAAGGAACCGGAATCTTTCAATAGGAGTTGGATTGGTTGTGTTGTTTCAAAAGCTACCAGCCGGGTGGAAGCCGGTACGACGACCAGCCCGTCACCGGCGCCCAGTCCAGTGTGCGGGCGGCTGACGGGCGACTCGCTTAACTGAACGGCGGCGCCGAGGTTCCCGGTCCAGACGTTCGCACCGGTACTCCCGTCAAGAGCGTAGACCTTTCCGCTACCAGAGCCGATGTATACGTAGCCGTTATTTATGATTGGAGCCGATCTGAGGTCGCCTTCGCCCCTGAAGGACCACTTGACTACCCCGGTGTAGGCATCGCGTGCTTCCAGAGTGAATCCGGCGTCAAAGGATCCGGTGAGGAAGTAGCCTGTTGAGCCGCTGAATGCCGGAGGCGAATAATCTGCTGAGAAAGTACTGAGCACCGCGCCCGTGGGAGCGTCCAACATCAGATTGCTTCCACCAAAATCGCGCACATACAGACGACCGTCGAAGATTACGGGGGTACTTCCGCTTCCGCCCGTGCACGGTCCAGAGTGTTGCCAGATAAGAGACCCGTTCTGAGGCGAAAAATTGTAGACCTGGTTGCAAGAATACGAGACAACTACTCCGTTGGGGGTTACGGCTGGAGAGCTGTTGCTGCCACTAAAGAGCAGTGCGGTCCAATTCACAGCGCCATCCTGCTCGTCAACGGCGTACACGGTCGTGCCCGAACCGGCCCCTCCCACATACACCACGCCACCTGACGCGGTCGGTGGTGACGAGAACGAGGATTGCCCCGGAAGCTGCGTGGACCATAGCAGCGCTCCTGACGCTGCATCGAAAGCGCGAAGAAGGCCGTTGACGTTCAGCGCGAAGACACGTCCTGCGTCGTAGGCGGCGTTGGACCAGAAAAAGTTTCCTCCAAGATCGACTGGTCCCCACAACGTGGCGCCATTTGCCTCGTCGAGGGCATACAGCTTTGTCCCGGCGCTACTCTGGTTCGCGACCGTGACGAAGATCCTGCCGCCGGCGATGAGTGGATAGGAGATCTGACCGCCCAGATCGCGAGACCACCGCTCCGTCAATGGAGGGACGATGGTGTCGAACTGCGCTCCGCTATGAGTGGCGTCGATTTGATAGGCCACTGAAGTCCCGTTAGTCGGCGGTGGCGTTGGTGTAGCCGTAGGCAGTGGGCAGAAGCTGCTCGTCGACATTAGCTGGACGGTGTAGTTGCCGCCCAGTCCCGCCGTACCGTTGACGGCGAAGACGACAATCGCGAAGCTCGTGTTGGCCGGCACGGTGAACTGGAATGAGGTGATGAGCGGTGACGGGTCGCCGCTGCTGATGCCGGCATCGCCGAGGTAATGAGACGGATTCGTGATGTCACTCGCGACAAACGGCGCGAGGAAAGCAGCGATTTGATAGTTCGCATTGGATTGAGAATTTACGGTTAACGCCGCTGATACACATACCGGCGAAGGCGACGAGTTGGTTAGAGTATAAGCGTCGAATGGAAACGAGTTGGAATCAGTATTCCCGGGGAAGGGATTTGCGCTGCAGGCGCCCTGCCTGTCGCCGCGGAACAATCGTGTCGTCATCGTGCCGGTGGTGGCGGGCGCCGGCGGGCTGCCTAGGTTGGCTGTAAAAGCACAACCCGAACTAGTCTCCAATGTTGGAGCTTGGCCAACTGCACTCATCGTGTCGGGCGGAATAGCAAAAATATTAGCGCCAGGTTGAGGCGCGTCTTCCTGATGTCTGGTCCATTGCAGAAGGTCACGGTTTCCGTTATTAACTTTGCGGAATTCGCCTTCTGCGCCTATCCGACCAACAAGGAATCCCGGCGCAAGGACCAGGACGGCTATGAAAAAAGTTCTTATCATTGAAAGTTAAAAATCGTACCCACTATTGTTCGAAAATGCGCACCTTTACTGCGCCGGAGTACAGTTTCTGCGAAAGTTTTTCAAAGTAAGCACTCTTATAAGTCATACGTATTCTGTGTGCCTGCCTTCAAGTTAAGGTCTTTGCTGAATATATCAAGGATTGGAGTAGACGCTTCAATTTTTGTCTTAGATTTCTTAGCTTCCTTATGCAAGGGAGTTGAATTTAATATCAATAAGCTAACTGAAGCGGATAGGTCCAATGGTGTTGAGTATCACGCACAAACAGACTTAAAGTTGCGCGTTGCTCGATTAAGTCTTCCGGAACGTGGTCTAATGGATTGGAACTGAAATCTACTACAAATCAAATAGCGGGAAGGGATTATGAAAATTGTTACAGTATTGATGTCATTGGTTCTCCTCGGAGGGACTGCCACGGCCCAATGGAAGCAGGGAGACGAACCGATACGAGACACGCTGGATAGAAAATCAGTAAATGGTTTTGGTGCGCATCTACTAATAGTCGAAAATCCCCAAGCCTTCATTGAGGAATGGCAAAAACCTGAAACCCCGAAGATTAATCCGGCCTCGGAAGTTAAACGAGGCGTGATTCTTGGCGCGTTTGTGCTCTTCGCTGGCTGTAAGCCAAATGCTCAAGGTCGCTGTAATGCGCAAGTTGACTACGCAGTCTACAAACCTGATGGCGCCATCTACGCTGAGCGTAAAGAACAACCTTTATGGAACGAGGCGGCGCCACCCGGGACAATCATTCAATTAAGCAAAGCGATTCTCGGAATCCGTATGGAACAAAATGATCCCATTGGAGATTACAAAGTCAAAGCAAGGGTAGTAGATTTGAACGCGCAAATTTCCTTTGAGCTAGAGACAAAATTTCGTTTGATTCAGTAGGCGCGATTAAAACTAATCGTCTTCGGATAGAGGCAAACCTAAGTGGAGCGGACCTCACCGGAACAAACCTTAGACACGCAAACCGACGAGAAGCAAATCTCATTGGAGCAGTCTTATGGGCTCATCTCTGCGACGCAGAGTTGTATTTATGGACCTTCGGAGCGATTTTTTTCTTTGCTTGGCTTTGCCTTAAAAGTGGGAATCACACTTGGATCGGGTCAGTACAGGGAGCGGTAGCGACCTGGTCGGTCATCAGCATGCGATATTCCCTGAAGATTTGTGACTCGAATGGTTACCAGGTCGCTACCGCTCCCTGTACTGACCCGATCCAACAATAATTTCTGACTTTTGAGGCAAAGCCATTTTGATTGGCTTTGCACAAAAAGTCACGAAAGCCTTCTTCTCTGTGCAACCTCTGTGTTCTCTGTGTCTCTGTGGTTGATGAATTCCGAGCAAAAACACACCACAGAGACACAGAGAACACAGAGGTTGCACAGAGAAACCCATATGTAGGGACTTTTTGTGCAAAGCCATTTTGATTCTCAAATCATGAATAATGGGTTTATCGGTTTGTGACCCAGGAGCACTCTTCCCGAATCTTCCAACCAGAATGGTTGCGCGCCAACATGCCTGTCCATTGTTTGCAGATCGCGGATGCTTCGTTCCAATGGACAGTCAACATAGAGTGCAGTCGTCCCTGCCGCCATGTGCATGGCGATGACCGCAGCGCGCCCGACGGCGACGCCATATAAACTTGCACTGAATAGTGGCGCACGATCTGCGGCAGTTGGAAGCTGATTCCCCACCTTGTCCCACATGACAGCCACGCTGGCGTGGAGTTCGCTTCTGGCCGCAGCGACGGCAGTGCTATGTAACGCGATGTCCGCGAGCACACCTGGCCGATCGCCAATCGACATGCCCGGATCAACTGAGACCTTGTCGCGCAGTATCTCGAGGGCTACGGCAATCGCCGCGCGCGCCATTCCCAGGAACTGAGCGGCAAGGCCAGCCGTCATAATCGGAATAGCAGGCAACTGAGCGAGCGCCGAGCTGCTCGCCACTGGTGGACCAGGCGCGAATGAGTCTTCAAAGGGCACGAACACATCGTCTACGACGACGTCATGACTTCCGGAGCCACGCAAGCCGCCCACATGCCAGGTATCGAGGATGCTGTAGCTGCCCTTGGGAACGAATAGCACTCGTAGCTCGGGTTGATTCGCAGCGAGCATCCGTGGCTTACCATCCTCGTGCACCAGGCTCATGAAATAAATATAGTCGGCAAGTTCGCAGCCCGACACGAGTGACCAGCGCCCGCTCAAACGGAAACCGCCGTCCGTGGCCACGGCCCGCCCAGTCGGCCGGGTCGAGCCCGCGAACAATGTTTTGGGGTCGCCGAATATGCGTGCGCGCGCTTCGTTGTCGAGGAAGCGGGCCCAGAAACATGCCAACGTGTTATTCCAAATGAGCCAGGATACTGAAGCTTCGGCGCCCGAAAGTGTTTCGAGAACGCTTAACCATTCTTCCGGCGTGTATTGAGGGGATGCGCCGTTATCGAGGAGCATCCGACAGAGATCACTGTTGCGAATAGCTTCCACAACCGGCGCTGCGATACGCCGATCATTCTCGGTAGTCTGGCGTAGCTCTTTGATCAGCGGTATCAGGCTTTCTCCAAAAGTCACGATCTCATTCATGCTCTTCCCCCCGAAGATCTTTGTTCATGATCACAAAAGACGTCAATCATCGAGATGCGTCACATTGGGAAGTTGACGCGCCGCAGTAGGTCTGTGAAGCGCGGATCTGAGCGCAAGTTGTCACAATCCGGCGCGACTTTAAGCCATAGTAGACTTGGTTCCCGGTCTTCATAGACTCTTTCAAACCACTCAAATGCCTGATCGCGCTCGCCAACTCGCGCGTGAAGTTGGGCGATGTTTGTAGAATATCCGGTGAAATAGAAGCGCTTCCCCCGGCGCGCTTCGTCTTTAACTATTTCGAGTCTCTTCCGCCAGTAGCCGCGCGCGCCTGACAACCTGAACGCATTTTTGATTGCCGCCTTGCCCTTCGCCAATTCAGACGGATTGTCTCCCTCAAGCAGGTTGCCCTTCTCCAACTCGGCGAGTGCTTCGTCAAACATCCCTTTTTCCTCATAGACAAACGCCAGGTAGAAGTGCGACCGCACGTAGTTCGGGTCCATCTCGATGACCTTCTTGAGATGCTCGACGGCCCGATCGTACTGGCGCGCCTGGTAATACACCATACCCAAATCCGAGCTGATAGCGAGCGAGAGCGGATCGATCTCCAGTGCTCTCTGGTACGCTGCAATGCTTTCGTCGAACCGCCCCAGGTTGGCTAAGAATTCACCGTACCAGTGGTGAGCTGTCGGATAATTTGGGCTGAGCTCGATGGCCCGTCTGAATTCTATCTCAGCCCCAGGCCAATCAAAGTCATACCAGTTTTTAAAAGCCGCCAGAGATGCGTGAGCTTCACCGAGCGTCGCATCGATCTCCAGTGCTTTCTCCGCGGCGGCTTTTGCTTTTGGGTATCTCTCCCGCGCTGGAAGAACTTCGGATAGAAGATAGCTATCAGCCAAGCCGACGTAAGCGAGCGCGTAGCCAGGATCTTTCTCGAGCGCCTGATGAAAGTACTCGATTGCTTTCCTGGCCCCGTCATCCGTCCGCTTGTTCCAGTGATAGCGGCCTTTCAAGTAAAGCTGATAAGCCTCAGTGTGAGGAGTGGAATGTCGCGTGACGCGACGCTGCTCTTCGCCCGTGACCTTCAGTCTTAGTCTTTCAGATATCTCCCTCGAGATATCCTGCTGGATGGCGAGGACGTCTGAAAGAGTGCGGTTGTACTGCTCACCCCATAGCTGCGATCCATCTGCGACGTTCACTAAGTCAGCCTGGATACTCAAAGCATCTTCTCGTTGGGTTATGCGTCCCATGAGCACTACATCGACACCCAACTCGCGCCCTACCTGTCGCGGGTCAACCGCACGTCCCTTGTAGGTGAAAGCGGTGCTGCGCGCTATGACGCGCAGGGTAGGCAACTGTGAGAGACTGTTGATAAGGCTTTCAGTGATCCCATCACTCAGGTATTCCGTAGTTGGATCGAAGCTGTCGTTGGCAAAAGGCAAAACTGCGATAGAATTTATCGGTGCTCTATTACCGCGGCCGGAGTAGAAGTAGGTAAGAGTCGCAATCACGAGACCAAGCGTTATCGCGACAATGCTCGACCGCCACGAGTGCCGCTTAATCTCGCCCAGAAGATATTTAGTGCGCGACGTCGTGTGTGTCGTCGTCACTCCTGTAGGCTGGAGCATTGGCTCGTGCGTAGTCTCAACTGTCGCTAGCGTTCCTCTCAAATCCGATGGAACCGCAGCCTCAATTTCCAGTTCACGCTTCAGGCTTCTCAGAGCGATCAGCAAATCTTTAACTGTGTGGAATCTCTGCTCTCTGTCTTTCGCCAGCGCTTTGTTGATGATGAGTTCCAATTGCGCTGGCGCACGAGGCACATAATGCACGAGGGGAGCCGGCTCCTTCTCCACAATCGAGATGATGACATCCGCCGGCGTTGCGCCTTCAAACGGTGCGTGCCTTGTCACCATCTCGTAGAGCACCACGCCGAGACTCCAGATGTCTGTGCGTGTGTCCACAGGAAGACCGCGCGCCTGCTCTGGCGACATGTACCTCGTAGTTCCCATCACGAGGCCGGGCTCCGTATCAATTTTCGCCATCGCCGAAGTCGTAACCAGACCGTAGCTCTCCGTCAGCTTCACTAATCCGAAGTCGAGCACCTTAACGTAGCCATCAGGCCGCAGCATGATGTTTTCGGGTTTGATGTCGCGGTGCACCACGCCGGCCTGATGAGCCGCCGCCAGCGCGCTCGCCACTTGGATAGCGATATCAAGCGCTTCGTTCATCTCCAGCGGTGGGCGCGCCATCCGCTCTCTGAGTGTCTCCCCTTCGATGAACTCCGTCGCGATGAAGTGGATGCCGCCCGCTTGTCCGATATCATAAACAGTGACGATGTTCGGATGGTTCAGCGCCAGCACGGCGCGCGCCTCCTGCTGGAAACGCCAGGCGCGGTGCTCATCTTTGATGAAGGAAGGGGACAAGAGCTTGAGCGCAACCTTGCGATTCGTCCTCGCGTGCAGAGCTAGATAGACTTCGCCCATCCCGCCTTCGCCGATCTGCTCGAGAATCTGATATGGACCGAGAGCTTGTCCGCGCCGAGCGGTGGTCCTGTCGAGCAAACGGGTAGCGTCTGCAAACGCCGGATCATCCATAAAGCTCCCGGCCTGGTCGTGAGCGATCAAAGATTCAACTTCACTTCGCAGAGTGGCGTCGTTGCGGCAAACCTCTTTTAGGAAAGCATCGCGTTCGGAGGGGGCACGTTCAAGGGCAGACTTAAAAATCGCATCGATTTGCTGCCAGCGTTCACGATCCATTCACTCAATCCTTCTGAATCTCGCGGTGAAGCCAGGCTTTAGCCCGTCTCCAATCGCGCGTGATGGTATCGGGCGATACTCCGATAACGTGGGCAATCTCTTCGACGCTGAGCCCGCCGAAGAATCGCAGCTCCACGATTCTGCTCTTTCGCTCGTCAATCTTCGCCAGATTCTGAAGCGCTTCTTCGAGCGCAACCAGCTCGGCTGCTCGCTCGTCACTCAACACAGCCACCTCTTCGAGCGATAACTTGCCTGCACCTCCTCCCTTTGCCGAAGCACGTTTGCGCGCGTGATCGATCAAGATGCGACGCATCATCTGTGCGGCGATGGCGAAGAAGTGGGCGCGGTTCTGCCAGCGCACATCCCTTTGGTCAATGAGCCGCACGTAGGCTTCGTTGACGAGAGCCGTCGTTTGTAGCGTATGGTCCGGCCGCTCCCGTCGCATGTAACGGCGGGCCAGATGGTGCAACTCCGCATAGACGAGAGGGGCCAGCTTATCCTGTGCCGAACGATCGCCTTCGCTCCAGGCCGCCAGCAGTCGAGTCATTTCTTGTGGCGGAGGTGAGGGCTTGGTCATACGAGATCCCAATGCCGAGAGATGATTTAAGAACGACGGTCGTAAAGGGTCACGATTATAACACCCTCACTAACTCGACCCCGCAATGACAAACAATTTCCGGGCGAGCTGCCGGATTTCGCGCATCCGGCTCGCGTTAATAGATAGAGGCATTTTCTGTCGAGTATGAGTCTTACCCGACTCCGACTTTTGAAAGGAGAAACAAGTGTCAACTGCAATATCAACCCAACCTATCCCGGCCCCGCCGACTCGAATAACTACGTTCTTTACGGGAGATACCTTCGAGCCGCTGACCTTCGAATGGACGCGGCGTATGCCGAACAATGGTTATCTCGGAAACGTCACCTTTCGTCAGTTCCAGAAAAAGAATATTCAGGTGTTCGATCCGAGGCCTATTGAAACCTTTGGCGTTCTGTTAGGTTTTAGCTGGGCTTATCAGGCGCAGGATGGTTCCTTCATATGCCGCATGTTCGTCAGCAACTTTGGCGATCTGTATGTCACTTTCTCAGAGCGTAAACAAGGTAACTGGCCACTAATCACCGTTTTCGCTCCCCATCACGCGAAGTCTGGAGACCCCGCAAGCCAGACCTCCTCCCTCGAATCGAATCAAGCGACCTGAGCGATCGAGTGTTATGTTGCAGACGGTCGTGTTTGCAATACGACCGTCTGCGATCTAATTAGTTGTCGAAAGAGGTCGTTATCGTCAGAGGGCCGCCCCTACAGTTGCCCTTGCAAGACCTTTATACTTTTGAGGCAAGCTGCTTTGCCACTCTCAAACTTTTCTGAAGGAGTTGGCGATGAGAAACCGCCTGATCGTTTAAGGTGAGCGCACGGAGTTTTGTAAAAGAGAGCATCATACACGCGTCGCCGGAGCGTGTTTTCACGTTTCACGAACTACCCGACGCGCTGCGGCGGTTGACGCCGCCATGGGAGTCTGCACATATCGTCCAGGCCGCGCCTGATATCAAGGTTGGCTCACGGGCGATCATACAGACGCGTATCTTTGGTTTGTTTCCGGCGCGATGGGTGGCCGAACATACGGCGTATGATCCGCCGCACATGTTCGAAGACGTGCAGGTTGAAGGACCTTTTCGTCGTTGGCGTCATCTACACATCATTAAGCCGCATCCGGCAGGCGCAGTTTTGCGCGATGAGATCGAATACGAACCGCCACTCGGTTTCATCGGGGACTTAGCTGCATCTTTCCTGATCGCGCCGCGCCTGGAAAAAGTCTTCGAGTACCGCCACCGTGTCACCCGAGCGTGGTGTGAAGCAACAAATTCCCTTTGAGCTAGAGACTAAATTTCGTTTGATTCAGTAGGCGCGATTAAAAACTATTCGTCTTCGGATAGAGGCAAACCTAAGGCACAGCTCGATGGATTGAAGAATGAAAAGCAGGAAAAATGACGCTAAGTTCAATCTTCTTCAGAAGGTTGCGATACTGCCAGACAATTCTAGGTGAGTTACTGGCATCCCAAAGCATTCCGACTCATACGTTCGACACTACTCGGGTTCTTCCATGCAAGATCACTCACTCTACGCGAGGGCGTGGCGCGAAAACCTTTGGGATCTCTTGGTTGATGTAGATCAGAGTTCACTGGAGACGCTGACTGCAATCGCCAGCACCCTCCTAGCTCGATGGCAATCGACCTGAGCCAGACAGATGGTTCGGTCCAGGCTGCGGCTTTAGGATTAGTTCGAAGAATTTTGGCGTCCGGTACGGGAATCTAACCCGTGTGGCTCGTTTCGGTTTTGGTGCTTCAGAACCTCGACAGCAATCTGGAAAAGTGAAGGGCGTGGTATGGCGCGCCCCTTCACTTTTGACAGCAACGTTTAGTTCACCGGTACTTCAGCCTTGCCGTCCCAGTCTCCGGCCAACGGGAAATCTCCGTTCAATCCGAAACTGAACACGATGTCGCCCGCGCCATTGCCGCTCGTGTTTGTGTTGTTGAGCTGCATTGTCCCAGTGCCGGGATTAAAGACACCAATCGTTGTAACACCGTCGCCGTCCCAGTCCCCTGCCAATGGTAGTGCCCCCACCGCGCCAAAGCTGAAAACTACGTCCACAGTGCTGTTAAACCCATTGCTCAAAACGAATAGGTTGCCGCTTGTTCGAAAAAAGCCTGGCGTGTCAATGCCGTCGCCATTCCAGTCTCCGACGATTGGAAGCTCATTCTGCCCGAAGACAAGGCGAATGTTCTCCAGAGGCGATGTATTGTTTGTGTTTGGACCATTGGTCAGAATCCATTCGCCGGTAGAAGGGCGATAGACGCCGATTGTGTCAATGCCGTCGCCATTCCAATCACCGGCGACTGGTAGATCACCATTTAGTCCGAAATTGTTTAGCGTGATGGTAGTCCCATTTTGCAGACGCAATAAGAACTGTTTTGTGCTCGGTCTGAAAACACCAACGTCGTCGATTCCATTGCCATCCCAATCACCTGTGATCGGAAGGTCCCCGCCAATTCCGAACGGAATGTTGAGGTCTGCTGGCCCCGCAGTATTAGAGTTGCGAAGCAGAAAGGCATTGCTCGAAGGACGAAACACGCCGATCGTGTCGTTGAGCGTGGTTGAGAATTTCGCGACAAATCCATCTAACTCTCCCTGAGGTTTGGGCTGAAACACTCCCAGCGTAGTCGGAAGATCTCCAGCGGATGAACCGGTTATGTATACGTTTCCCTTCGCGTCGAGCGCGATTGCTTCAGCTTTTGCTGTTCGTCCGCCAAACGTAGTTGAGTACAACAATTTCGCAGGCGTCGTACTTGAAACTGTGGCGCCAATCTTCGCGATGAACGCTGTTCCCGCGTTAGAGCCGGAAAAGGATGGCGCAACTGGTCCAACGGGAAAAGTTGTGTCAGATGTTGTCCTGCCGGTTACATAAGCATTGCCGCCTGAGTCGATAGCAATGCCTAACCCTTCCTCGCCGTCTTCCGCCGTATTGCCGTTCGCGCCACCAAGGAAGCTGCAATAGAAGAGAGACGTGCCGTCAGCATTTAGTTTTGCGACAAATGCTTCACCGTTTGTTTGCGTCGAGTCGAACGCATTTTTTAGCGGAAAACGATCTGGCGAAGAATTACTTGCACCGGTGATGTACGCACGTTGAGCAGAATCAACAGCTACTGATTCAACGCGATCGTTGATGTCCCCACCAAAGTAAGTCAGATAGGTCAGCGATGCATTACCGCTCGAGGTTGTCCCAACCTTCGCGACGAATCCGTCGAAGCCGCCACCCTGGAACCCTTCCTGTAATGGTGCAAATGACGAAGGACTCTTAGTTTTCAAATCGTCGGAAGCGGTCCAGCCAACGACGTAAGCATTACGAGCGCCGTCGACTGCAATGCCCAATCCTTGATCATCTTTGTTTCCGCCCAGGTAACTGGAATAGAGAAGCGTATCTCTGCCACGTGGTTGTCTTGGATCGAAGACCGCAACGAAAGCGTCAGTCTCATCCCCCGAAGAGTGGTTCAACGATTGGAAAGCGTTTTTTGTAGGAAGGTCGTTTGAAGCAGTAAAACCTGCGACGTAAATCCGATTAGCAGAATCGACAGCAATACCCTTACCGATGTCAGCACCACGTATGGCGCCTGCGCCCGCCCAGATGGCGGAACCGCCAAAGAACGTTGAGTAGATAAGACCGCTACCATCAGGTTTTAGCATGGTGACAAACGCATCAACTCCTCGCATGTCGCGTTCGCACTCTCCGATGCAACCTACGCCTTTGTTTTGAAAAGCATTTTCCGTTATCGGAAATTGGCTATCGTTGTTTTCATTAATGACTGCACCAGTGACAATTGCTTCACCACCAGTTCCGACAGTTACGGCGTGCGCCTCCGCACCACAGATTTGAGCATTGCTACTAATGTGACAGTTGCCGTTCTCCGGGAAAGAGAATTCGGAATCATTTCCAAGAAAGGTTGAGTAGAGAAAGTTGGAACCAGTGGAGTTCAATTTAGCAACGAACGCAACGGTATCCTTGCCGTCTGGTTGGACAGCGGCGCCGACAGGAAACGTAACATCAGCGAGGGTCCTGCCAACAATGTAAGCCTGGCCCGAGTTGTCTACCGCTACACCGAAGGCCTCATCGGTTGCCCGACCACCAAAATAGGTTGAATAGATTAGCAGCGGATCGATGACTAATGTCTTCGCTCGATCGTATTGAGTGATTTCAAACCGGACTTCGTCTTTGCCTCTTAGCACAAACTTTCCGGGAATGATCTGACGACCATGATCCGTTTCCTGGTAAATCATGGGCGCCTTTTGGATCATTTCACCGATACTCGTTTGGGACACCAGGTTGCCGGCTTGATCGATGTGAAGCTGCTGCGCGCCTCGTAATGTAAAGCGAATCTGAGATGGATCTGCACCGGGCTTCACGAGGAAGTCGTACTCGAGATTGGTTTGATTGCCATGCCAGACCATGTCGATTCCGTTCCATGCTTCGCGATATACAATACGTTCATAGGTAGCAATGTTTGTGCGCCACTTTTGCTGATCGTTGCCAATCAGATAATTGACTTTGCCTTCGAGCATCGCTTTCCCTTCCAAACGAGGCTTTGCACCTATCAGCTCCATGCGAACGACCGCTGCGATTGAGACCGCTGGCAACTCCGCCTGCCCACGTTCGTTTTGAGTTCCCCTCAACTTCATCGTCGCCCCTGAGTCACTTAGAAACAGCGTGTAGCTACGACCACGTGCGAGAAACCTCACGTCCGAGTTTGTCTGTCCCTGGTTTGCTTCGAAGTGGAGTGGAAGCTTCCCGTAAGCATCAAGGGTTAGTTCTTTGGATTGAGTTTTCGCGGCCTGAGTTATTTCTACAGCTTGCGGTGTCGCTGGTGCGCTAAAAGTTGTTCGCACTGGCAGTGCGAGCGAAAGAAGCACGGTTGTAAGTGTGAGCAGAGCAATCGATTTTGTCCTGATGTTGGGGTCGGGGTTCGTCATGATGTCTCCTTAAAGTAGTCTGGGCGCTGGGATAGAGTTAACTTGCTTGACGACAGTTGCCGGACTCGGGAGGGAATTTGCCAGCCACTACTCTATAGAGAGCCGATTTGACGTTTAGCTGGGCAAGTCCCTTCGAGACTTTGCTCGAAGTCGCACAATACTCGCTGGTTCGCGGCAAGTAATTAGAGCGTCCTGAATTCGCGTTGAAAGTTTTGTGAATTAGTTGTGAGAGCGAGAACCGGAACAAAAGCAATGAAATAACGATCTGGAGGTGAGACCCCAGCAGAAAAAGTATTCTGTGCGACCTCAACAACTCACGCATGGCGACAACTTCACCGTCACGATGACGTTCGGTGTCGTTGCGCCCAACCATTCAACTTTCCTGGACCATTAGGAGAAACGCGCGCGCCTGAATAATGCGAAACGTTTCCTTATCTCTCGAGGCTTCGCCTTAGAAGTCGGAATCACACTTGGATCGGGTCAGTACAGGGAGCGGTAGCGACCTGGTCGGTCATCAGCATGCGATATTCCCTGAAGATTTGTGACTCGAATGGTTACCAGGTCGCTACCGCTCCCTGTACTGACCCGATCCAACAATAATTTTTGACTTTTGAGGCAAAGCTATCTCTCGAACGGGATTTGGAGAAACTCCAACAAATGTCGAACTTGCGGGAATTATCAGAGCGAATTCAATTTTGGCGTCCGGTACGGGAATCGAACCCGTGTCGCCGCCGTGAAAGAGAAGCGATTTGTAGGAATTCAAAGGAAACCTGCGGCATGGATAGCACCGTAAGGTAGTCAAAGGTAATCTAGGGAATCGTTATTGGACCCTTAATGGACCCGCGTTGAGCGTGTCTTCGCGAGGTGCCCGATGCTGTTCATCAACCCTTTAGTCGGGTAAAATGTCGATTGCCATGATCCAGAAAGAAAGAATCGAAGAGCTGCTCAAGTTGCCAGCCGAAGAACGTCGCCGAGTGCTTCGACTGCTTCAAGAAAGCCTGCCCGGGGAGGGCAACAAAGTCGTAGCCCCATCCCCAAGTGGAGATCAAACTTCATCGGCTGCCAAGTGGTTGTTATCAATGGCGGGTCGTTACTCCGGAGGACCGGGTAACACAGCTGCACGCGCCGATGAGATCCTCCGCGCCGAGGTCGATAAGCACCGTGGATTGACGACGAATTAGTGATGGCTGTCCTGCTCGACTCTGGATTTCTGTTCGCCTCGCTGAATGCCTCAGAATCAGAACACCAAGCAACAATTCGCGTTCTGGAAAATATTCACGAACCTATTGTTCTACCAGTACCTGCTATTACCGAAGTTACATACCTCCTAGCTCGTGACATCAACAACGAAGCCGCTGCGGATTTCGTCGCCAGTCTTGCGGCGACCGATCTAACTCTAGAGATTCCGCGTCAAGAAGATTATGCGCGCTCCGCCGAGATTCTCCGGCAGTATTCAGATGCCAAGCTCGATTTTGTAGACACGATGATCGTTGCGATAGCGGAACGTTTGAACGTCACGCGCGTTCTCACATTTGATCGTCGTGATTTCCAATTGATTCGTCCAAAGCATTGCAGTGCTTTTGAAATTCTGCCGTAACAGACTACTCGACAGAGCACCGGTATTCATAGTATCGCGGCTGACTCTATGGATAAGTTGGTGAACTCTAAATGTAAGACTGATCTGTATAACCTTCGATTATGCGAATGTCGGCGGAAGAACTGTTTGTCAGACGATTTGATGATCTCGTGCTCGGCTTGAAGGCGCGAGATGACTATGAAGTCGTCAAAGTGGGGGCCATTCTGCGTCAGCTTCTTCTAGACGACACTCCGTTAATTCATAACGTAAATCGACAACATAGACTTAAGCTGCGGTTCATTGTGAATGACATCTGGTCTAAAGAATTACCCATTCAACCCGATGTTCACTTTGTGGCAAGTGGTTTAGATCCCTCAACTCTTGCATTGGCCACTGGAACCAAGAGTATGTCGTTGGATCAGTTCTTAGGTTTGGAAATATTGAAGTCTAAAACCAACAAGTTTACTGTCCGAGAGCTAATCAAATATGCGGCAAACAAAGCTGGCGGCGTTCACCACGGAGATACCCTTGATTCGAAGGAAACAGAACTGTTGCGAACTCTTGAGAAGGTTGGTGCATTAGGGTTCTCAGCAATGACGCTGGGACTCCGGTCGATCTCAAGGATTACGCTAACGACACTAGCCCCGCTCAGGCGAGCAATTGTGAAACTGCCTTCTTCACTTGCGCTCGCCGCTCACTACAAGGTCAATAGAGAAGGCTCGATTCATTTTGCTGGCAAGCAATTTTTGGAGACAGACAACTACAATTTGGAATCGGCGCCAGGCTTTAGCTGGAACGGAGTACTGAGAGTCACTAACCAACCTAGTGCAGGAAAAAGGATAATCTATGAAGTCGGCCGTTGGCCGCAAACTCGAAGTTCCTCTCGATTTACAATTTACTTGAATGAGAACCGGGAAATCGGTTGCGCTGCTCGGTTGGATTCGAAAAAGATTCTAGATGTTATTGCTCCCGGTTCGAACGATTTTCCTATGTTCGATCATTTCATATACCTATCTTGCGAGCTTTGTTTAGATGGAGAAAGGGCAACTCTATCGCTCCGAATAAATGAGTCAATTATTAGTAGCGCCACGGTTGCGTATCAAGGAACGCTTGAGAATCTGAATCGACAAGTAATCGGTGCAAGCTTAGCAAGTAAGCAACATTCTGCCTTCTATATCAAGGAACTCGCACTCGCACATCGTTGCCTAGACACTAAAGAAAGAATGGAGTTAGCAAAATACTTTTGGCTTGAATGGCATGATTAAATAAACCGAGCAAACTGTTCCGGATTCGGTTAGTTAATTGGTGAGTTCCTCCCAATTTTCACAACTATATGTAGGGACGATTGGCCCAGTCGAGCATCGTTTTCACGACTTAACCATTCCGAGAGATCCGGTGTGGTTTTAATTCGAAGCTCTCCGATCCTGTTCGCCAAAATGATACATATTCTTGAAGTCTTGAAGAGTGTTCCCCGATATCACTCGTTTCTTGACTGCGGACAAGCTTTTCCGGAAGGGAGTGACTACCCTTATGGGACCCTCGGCGATAAGGGGACTCTTTGTAAATGATTGATAGTATTGGCGTCCCGTACGGGAATCGAACCCGTGTCGCCGCCGTGAAAGGGCGGTGTCCTAGGCCGCTAGACGAACGGGACGCATGGTGAAGGGGCTGACTAGCGTAAGCGGGTTACGTTAACGTATGGGATTTATGACTGTCAAACGAGGCCGCATCCCGATGAAAAACAGCAGCCGAAAGGCTGAACTCTGAACTATAATACCCGCCGCGGTCGTCGCCGTTCATTTCGGGTGTAAAACGCAGGAGAAAATGTCATGTACTTCCCAGCCCCTCGCTCAATTTGTCTGTCCGCAGTCCTATTAATAACGGCCAGCGGCGTCGCGGTCGCGCAGCACGATTCGGGCGGCGTTACGGGCGGTGGGATGATCGGTGGCAGCACCAGCCGCCCGACCACTAAACCTGCAACCAAGCCCGCAACTAAACCCGCAACCAAACCGGCCTCAACAACAACGACAACGCCGCGGAGAAAGCCAACCACTACTCCGGTCAAGCGCCCGACAACCACGACGACTCCCACAACCTCGAGCGCCGACAACTACTACCAGCAAGGCGAAGCACTCTACGGCCAGAAAAAATATCGCGAAGCCCTTGACCAATATTTAAAAGCCACGGAAATCAACCCGTCGATGGCCTCGTCGCTCTATCGCATCGGCTGGATCTACAACGATCTCGAAGACTACGATTCCGCGATCGAACCGCTCGAACGCGTCGTCTCGATGCAGCCAAACAATGCCGCCGCACAGTTTGAGCTCGGCTACGCTTACAAGAAGCTCGAACGATACGACGACGCTTATACAGCCTTCACCAAAACAATCGGCATCAAGCCTGACTATGCCGCCGCACACTACGAGCTGGGCTGGATTCAGAACGAGAGGAAACACTACGACGAGGCTCTCAGGAACCTGAGAACGGCAGTCTCGTACCGCGCCGATTATCCCGAAGCACAAAACGAGATGGGTTATGCGCTACGAAATCTCAACCGTTACCCGGAAGCTATTCAGGCATACCAGGAAGCAATTCGCTTGAACCCGAGTATGGGCCTCGCGCACCTCGGCCTCGGCGACGTCTATTTCTACAACACGAAGAACTATGCCGAAGCCGCCAACTCTTACAAACGCGGGCTCGAGCTGCGCCCCGGCAACGCGACTGCTCAATACAACCTCGGCTGGTGTTACAACGATCTCGCGCGTTATACGGAAGCCGTCGATGCGCTACGCAAGGCGATTCAAATCAAAGCCGATTATCCCGAAGCGCATAACGAACTCGGTTACGCGCTGCACCAGTTGAGTCGTTACCAGGAGGCGATTCAGCAGTACATGATCGCGATCCAGCAAAAGACTGACTACGCCTCGGCCCATTACAATCTCGCCATATCGTTTCTTGCGGTGGGCAATCGAAACGGCGCGCTCCAGCAGTATCGAATTCTGCAGCGCCTCGACAACGCACGCGCCACGAAACTCTTCAATCAGATCAAATAGACGACGGGCGGCCACAGAGGGCCGCCCCTACAGTTGTATCCTGCCGCAAAGACGTCTCCTCAGAGCGTCACCTTTTCACCGGTTTTGGTAACAAAGCAATAGAAGCTCCCCGCGGCTCACTCGTCTTCAGTTCAACCTTCAGGTTGTTCGAGGTACTGCTATGCGCCAATACCAGCCCACCATCATCGAAACCCGATCTCTATTCGCACGACTCCTGATCCAGTTCGCATTTCTACGCGACGATCTCAGACGAAACTGGATTCAATTCAAAACAGATCCGTTGACGTTCAGCCGCACGATGGGTAAACACATCATTCATCGTCTGCGAACGTTTCTATCAACTCCAAATGTAATACCCGCCACGCTGTCGGCGGTCGCTGCTGTCACCTGCGTAATACTGGTTGTCGTTCTCTTTGATAAATCTACGACTCGGACCAACGATTTCGGCGCGAACGATGGAGTCGAGGAGGTGGTTATGCTCGACGCGTCGAAGCCGCTCGACTCAACAAACAAACCAAGCATCGGCAAGGATGGACCAGGACGAGTCGGGTTTCAGAACAAGAAAGGCGAAGGCTCCGGTCCGTCACCAAAAGCCGCACACGGTGGTGGCGGAGGTGGCAACGGCAATCCCATTCCAGCACAAACCGGAAAGTTGCCGCCGCCTTCGACAATTCTCGCGGCGATACCAACGAGGCCCCCGCTAAATCCACCGGCACTTCCCGCTGCCGGTATCGATATCGATCCTGCTTTGTGGAAGGACTTGAACGCCCCTGTTTACGGCGATCCGAGATCGAAGGCTGAGATCGAATCCAAAGGTCCAGGCGACGGTGAAGGAATCGGAGACGGTCAGGGCACAGGCATCGGCAAAGGACATGGACCAGGTGTCGGGCCGGGAGAAAAGGGAAACATGGGCGAGGGATCCCGGGAGCCCGGTTGTTGTGGTCCCGGCGGTGGATCTGATCGCAACGGCAACGATCAAACGTTTGCCGGTTCTCAAGTCGAACAACGCGCGCGCGTGTTGTTCAAACCGGAACCGACGTATACGGAAGACGCGCGCCGGAATCAGATCACGGGCACGGTCATGCTGCGAGTCGTGTTTGCGAGTAATGGCGACGTGGTCCAGATACGCGCCGTTCACTCGCTGCCATATGGTTTGACGGAGCGAGCGATTGCTGCGGCGCGACAGATTAAATTCGTGCCTGCAGTCAGAGGCGGGCATCCGGTGTCGGTTTTTATGCAGTTGGAGTACAACTTCAATCTCTATTAGCCACAAAAACACAAAAAGAGCTTTTGTGCGCAAGGCATTTATGATCGCGGCGTTCTAGGGAACAGGGGCGTACAATCGGGTTCTAAAATCCATACTCTGCGTCGGAGGAAACTAATGCCAAGAGAACTCCTGCCGAAATCCTTGCTAATACTCATGCTCAGCGTTCTCGCATTGCCGGTGTTCATCGTGCTTTACGCGTCGGAAACCACCGTCTCAGCACAAACACAAGAGACAGCGGGCGAGCTGACGGTCGTCGATAAAAACGGAAAACTGAAAGCGGTGTGTCCGCTCAAACACACTGACGTGAAAGCTGAGATCAGTGGCTTCATCTCGCGCGTCGTCGTAACGCAGCAGTTTGAAAACCCGTTCCCGGACAAGATCGAAGCCGTCTACACTTTTCCACTGCCGCAAAACGCCGCCGTTGACGACATGACGATGATCGTCGGTGATCGAACTGTGCGCGGCAAGATTCTGCCACGCGAAGAAGCACAGAAGGTTTACGAGGCGGCGAAGGAAGCCGGGCAGGTTGCGAGTTTGCTCGATCAGGAACGCCCAAACATCTTCACGCAGTCAGTCGCAAACATCCTTCCCGGCGCGCAAGTGAAGATCACGATCAGCTACGTCGAAACGTTGAGCTACGTCAACGGCGCGTATGAATTCGTGTTTCCGATGGTTGTCGGACCACGTTACATTCCGGGTGCGGCGAAGCCGGGTTCACAAGGCAAGGGCTTTGCTTCAGACACGACTCGAGTCCCTGACGCCTCACGTATTACTCCCAAGCCTGCTCCGGCCGGCGTCAGAAGCGGTCATGATGTCTCGCTCGAAGTCGCGCTCGACGCCGGTATGATCATCGATAACATAGATTCCAAAACTCACCCCACAGACATTCAACGGCCGGACGCACGCAGCGCTCGGCTTCGTCTGAAAAACGAGGAAACGATTCCCAACAAAGATTTCATTCTTCGTTACGACGTCGCGGGCCAGGCGATTCAGGACGCACTACTCACACATCGCTCCGACAAAGGCGGCTTCTTCACGCTCATGCTTCAACCGCCCGAGCGCGTGACCGCGGAAGACGTGACGCCAAAAGAGCTCGTGTTTGTGCTCGACACGTCAGGCTCGATGTCAGGCTTTCCGATCAATAAAGCAAAAGAGACGATGAAGCTCGCACTCGACAGTCTCTATCCGTCTGACACGTTCAACCTGATCACGTTTGCGGGCGACACGCGGATACTGTTTCCGGAGCCCGTGCCCGCAACTCCCGCCAACCTCAGGAAAGCACAAGCATTTCTCAGCGGGACCGAGGGTTATGGCGGCACTGAGATGATGACGGCGATCAAGACGGCGCTTGAGCCGTCTGACGATCAGTCACACGTTCGCATCGTTTGCTTCATGACTGACGGTTATGTCGGCAACGACATGGAAATCATCTCGGAAGTGCAGAAACATCCGAATGCGCGCGTGTTCTCGTTCGGTATCGGCAGCGCAGTGAATCGTTTTCTGCTCGACAAGATGGCAGAGGCAGGACGCGGCGAAGTGGAGTACGTCAGCCTGAAAGACGACGGATCAGCAGCGGCGCGTCGCTTTCACGAACGTATACGCAACCCGTTACTGACGGATATCTCGATCGAGTGGAATAACCTGCCTGTTGCCGACGTCTATCCGCAACGCATTCCGGATCTTTTCAGCGCGAAGCCGCTCGTTATCAAAGGGCGATTTACAGCCGCCGGCCGCGGCAGTATTCGCCTGAGAGGAAAGATGGGCGGTGTTGATTACGTCCGCGACATTCCGGTCGAGTTTCCGGAAACGATGGCGTCGCACGACGTGCTTGCGCCGCTGTGGGCGCGGGCGCGAATCGACGACCTGATGGGCCAGGACTTCAACGGCGCACAATCAGGGACCATGAAGCCGGAGTTACAAAAGACGATTACCCAACTCGGCATCGAATACCGTTTGATGACGCAGTTTACTTCGTTCGTCGCCGTCGAGGAGAGAGTGGTGACTGATGGTGGCAAGCCACGACGGATCGATGTGCCGGTTGAAGTTCCAAAAGGCGTGCAACGAATGATAATGGAGCATGACGATCCGCTGCTGAATTACCAGGCGAACGGGGGGTACTTGATGAGTGCCGGTCTTAAGGCACAATCGGTTGGGAAGCCGCAGGTTGGGTTTGTTGCTCGAAGGGGACGCGCGGTGGCGCCGCCGCCTAACCAGCCGCCAATGGTCGGATCCATAGCCGTGTCCGGTGCAGCTACTGCGGATGCGGCCTCCGGGATTAAGTCCCAGCCCGGCAATGAGCTGGAAGAGAAACTGCATCGCTCAGTTTTTGCGATCGTCAAAAAATTGAAAAACAAAGAGACGCTTTTGAGTGAAGAGAGCGCACTCATCCGCGACGGCAAAGCCGAAGTGCAAGTCTGGTTGACGGAGAAAACAGACGAGACTATGGCGCAGCTCAAGCAGCTTGGATTCGAAGTCGTGTCTGACGCGAAGGACTCGAAGATCGTAGTCGGACGCCTGCCGGTCGAGAAGCTCGAGGAGTTAGCGAAGTTGAAGTTTGTGAAATACGTCGCGCCGCAGCGATAAAAGCAAGCCACAGAGTTCACGGATAACACGGATCCGTGTAATCTGTGGCGAATGCCAATCGTAATGAAATTTGGCGGAACGTCAGTAGCCGGCGCCGCTGCCATCGAGAACGTCGCACGTATTGTTTCAGCCGAGCGTGCGGCGTTTCCCGTTGTCGTCGTTTCGGCGATGAGCGGAGTGACAGATGCATTGTTGACGGCGACGCCCGTGTCGGTTGGTCCAATCTTTCAAAGACACTTCGTAGCCGCAGAACAACTTCTCAAGGGATCTGAGCTCGAGCGTTTTGTTGACCTCGTGAAAAGCGCTGAAGCTCAGGTGCGCGAGCTGCTGCAAAAAACGGCTTCCAATCGCAGAGCTGTTCAGGATGTGGTTGTTTCGTTTGGCGAGATTCTCTCGAGCGCTTTGGTGGCCGCGACGTTGAGGCAGCGCGGAATCGAAGCGCGGCAGGTTGATGCGCGTCGTTGCATCATCACGGATGAGGAGCACACGTGCGCTGCGCCTTTGCTGCGGGAGAGTTTTGCGCGCACCGGGAATGAGTTGCGCCCGCTCATCGACGGCGGAGTGGTTCCGGTCCTAGGTGGGTTTATAGGCGCGACCTTGCAAGGCGCGACGACGACGCTCGGACGCGGCGGCTCTGATTACACTGCGGCACTGATCGGCGCGGCGCTCAAAGTCGATGAGATACAGATCTGGACTGACGTTACCGGCGTATTGACCGCCGATCCGCGCGTGGTTCCCGAGGCGCAGACGATTGATCGTTTGTCTTACAGCGAAGCCGCCGAGCTGGCTTACTTTCCAGCACATTGGGATCCTAAGCTTAGAATTCCACGTGGACAAGTTGTCGCG
>JADMIO011288073.1_pt1 | contig 97752 bp, 106 predicted proteins | sample 8958161 | NCBI WGS metagenome assembly JADMIO01 (sample SAMN16585339, study PRJNA669376) | soil metagenome | isolation source: Crop rotation soil | place: USA: Cullars Rotation, Alabama | collected 2011
GCCGCGACTTCAAGTCACGTGAATTCCAAGCTTCGGATCCCACTGTGCTGGAAAGGGATTGGGTTCCAGATCAAGAAACAATTTTTGGTGATAAAATCAAATTTGATTGGTCCTCAATATATAGCATACTAAGAGTCTATTTTGATAATGATTTGAATCCATTAGACCAAGTTTTCCTGGCAGACTACAGTGGTAAATTAATTTATGATTTTGTTCCAACCAATGACAAGTTTTTTAATTATTTTGGAGTAACTGGCCTGTCCCCCATTTTGGATGATAAGATTATTGACATGTCATTCAGGATTCCGCCCTCGATCAAATTTAGTATCGAAGATAATATGGGAAAAATACCTCTAAGAGAGATCCTATCCAGTCTTAATACTAAGCATATAGCTGATACAAAAATAGGTTTTGGTATGGATTTGAAAAAACTTTGGATGACCAATGCAAAAGAGATTGTAACATCGACGTTATCCAACGCCAGTATTTTTCGTGACAAGATCATAAGCCGTGAGTTTTATGATCGCTCAATTAAAAGAATAGAGGAGACACGGGATCTACGGTACATTAGCAAGATGCTACAATTATTAAGCCTTGAAATATGGTATAAAATGTTCATAACATTTGAAGCAAGTTCTAAATATTCATTGTGAATAACATCCCATCAATCTGTTAGTTTTTTGAACTTTATTTTGCAATGAGATACCAAATATAGTCTATTTCGATTAAACGAAAAATTCAAGTTAATTTGTAAGCGTCGATAATCTTTTGTTCATGTTTTTCCCACAATAAATTATTTTTTGCAAAGTTGAATATTTTCAACCGTCTGCTGTACAGCTCATCAGTGTTTGATTTATAATATTCTAATTTTGAAACCAAGTCATTATAATCTTCAAATGTTAAACAGTTATCTTCCAAGGTAGTAACTACCGATCTAAGATCTGAAGTCAACATGACAAACAATCCGGCATGTGCATATTCGTATGCTTTATTTGGATTCAAAAAGGGATGAGACCAGTGTTTCTTCCAAGGTATCAATCCTATAGAGTTTTGTATCATTTCAGAAAACATTTCGTCCCTTGGAAGGAATCCAGTTGCCTTGTACTTTTCCGATGATTCTGCTCGCGCCCAACCTATTATTGTCAAAGTTCCAATGTCGTTATCCTCAAATAGATTGGTTAATCCAGAGATATCCCTATTAGTAACCTGTTTATGTTTGCTGTCCCCTCCCGCATAGACAGAAGAGAAATGTCCATGATCCCGAGGTTCTTTAAACGAAATTTCTGTTTCCAGAGGAAAATTAGGTACAACAAGTATATCTTTAGTTTTCCCATCAGCCTTTTTTCTCAACTCTTTTGCAATCGGTTCCGAAACTGTTATCGTAGGTACTGATTGAACCAATTCTTGCTCCCAATTTGTCCAATTTGAAATGCTTTGACGCAGGATATATGATGTTTTCATATTTTGTTTGATTCTGTCAAATCTAGACTTTGCATTATTGGGATTTTGGAGATGAATATTTTCCGCATTTACTCGCGAGAGCATCCCAAAATACTCGTGATCATCAAACACTACTGGAAGCCGAAGATCATGCGATATTTTTGCAGAACCAATATTGTGTGAATGAATAATATCGGGAGCCAATTGTTTCACCAATTTTTCAATCTGCCTTTTGACACGATGATAATAATAGGGAATACCTACCATCGCGCCAGCTGTCCAATTGATCCGATGAATCTGCGAAAATACTGCAGATGAAGCTTTATCGCGCAGTCGTCCAGCAAAAAAAACTTCATGTCCGTGTTTTTTCGCTGTCAGAGCAGATTTTTCAACCCTCCAGTCTGGAAGTCCGTCATCAGATAGATGAAGAATCCTCATCATATCACCTCATTACGAGAACGGCACAAGCTTTTATGCGAAAAAGTCTCCAGCATGATAACAAATATAGCATTTGATTTATAGGCCAATTATTAGAATTTACCGAAATATCAATAATAGATATGTGAATTAAATTCTTGGGTATTTCCTAGTAAGAATATTACATTTTTAAAAGAGATAGGTATTACTGCGATTAAATGCAAAGATTCATCTTTGATATTAAGGAGACAAAAAAGTTATGAAGATCCTCATAACTGGTGCTGCGGGTTTCCTAGGAAGTCACTTGTCTGAAAAGTATGTTCTTGATAATCATCTAGTATACGGAGTGGATAATTTGATGAATGGAAATCTTAACAATGTCCGTACTCTTCTGCACAAAAAGAATTTTAAATTTATTCGTGGAGACATTGCCTTAAACGATGTATATTCTAAATTGCCAAATGATTTTGATGCCATTTTTCATTTAGCAGCTCAAATCCATGTTGATAGGTCAATCGTCAATCCCGAAGAGACATTCAAAATCAATCTCGGTGGAACTCTGAAAATATTGGAATTTGCCAGAATGAATGATATTGATAAGATACTATTTTCGTCAACAAGTGAGGTCTACGGTTCTGCTGAATATGCTCCAATGGATGAGTCACACCCGTTGTCTGCAAAACATCCCTATGGAGTAAGTAAAATTGCTGCCGACAGATTATGTTATACTTATAATGAGACATATGATTTAGGGGTAGATATTATTCGATGTTTCAATTTTTTTGGTCCTAGACAGAAAGATACGGGCTACGGAGGAGTCATTGCAATTTTCATAAACAGAGTATTACAAGATAAGCCTCCTATTATTTATGGTGATGGAAAACAATCGAGGGACTATATGTTTGTGAAAGATGCCGTATATGCTTATGATACTGTACTTAGGTCCAAAGGTAATCCAGGCAAAAATGGCATAAACTTTGGTAGCGGACAAGAAATATCCATAAAAGAAATTGCAGATATGGTAATCAAATATGGAGCAAAGGATAGTAACTTACGTCCTATTCATGTGGAACCCAGACCGGTTGAAGTGCAAAGGCTAATTGCAGACATTTCAAAAGCAAAGAAACTATTACAATTCAAACCAAAAATACAATTCGAGAAAGGACTTGCACTACTAATTGATTGGTACAAAAACTACAAATCAGAATTATGGCTGTATTAGCAGCTTTTCTAAATGTCACATAATAAAGTACTTGTTACTGGAAGCAAAGGGTTTGTGGGTAGACATTTATCTAAGCGTTTAAAGAAATTGGGGTTTCAAGTTGTTACTACCGATAGTAAACGCACATATGTTGATGTAAATAATGTAGAGCAGTTGCGAACAATTGAGAATGTGAATTCCATAGTACACCTTGGCGCAAAGACTTCTGTTTCAGATTCATTCAAGGAACCTTACGAAACGTACTTTACGAATGTCCTAGGAACCCTAAACGTACTTGAATTTGCAAGAATTAGAAATATTAAAAGATTTGTTTATGTCAGTACATATGTATATGGCCAACCTCATTATCTTCCGATTGACGAAAAGCACGATTTAAATCCACATTCTCCCTACAATACAAGTAAATTAATCGCAGAAAGAATCTGTCAGAATTATTCGCAACAATTTAATATTGATATAGTAACTTTGCGTCCATTCTGCGTCTATGGTCCTGATTCAAGAGACCGTTCATTAATTCCTTCCATTATCAATCAAATCAAAAGAGACGGTATTGTCAAATTATCTGGAAAAGAAATTAAGAGGGACTTTCTTTTTGTTACTGATTTTGTGGATTTAATAAATAAAATTTTGGATAAATTCCCAAAGGGATATAATTTTTATAATGTAGGTTATGGTAAGAGCTATTCTCTCAACCAAGTTGCTGAGATTCTTGCAAAATTGCTGTGCAAGAAAATAACAATTCAATTTCATAAATCCAACATTCCGGATATCTCAGATATGGAAGCCGATATCACAAAGGTTTCAAATGCATTTGACTGGAAACCTGCTATTGACCTCCCAAAAGGATTACGTTTAATTATTGAGGATTTATCTAATTGAGTTTTGTAAAATTATCAATTAATCCTTGTGATCGAATATTTGTTATGTTCAGTAATAAGTAATAGATTATTAGGCGATAGTTTAGTTCAATAAACATGCGGGTATTGCACATACTTGATGCAGCTGGTGTTGCATGCATTTATTCAAAATATCAACGAAAACAAGGACATGACGCCAAGGTCATCTGGAACAGGGATGTTACAGACAAGTATGGAATTTATGATTTTTACAAAGATTATCTAATTAATGTGACATATGAGAAATTTACTGAAACGTGTCTTCAGGAAGCCGAATCAGCTGATGTAATTCACGTGCATGGCTACATAGAGATACTGTTTGAATTGCGAAAAAAATTCCACAGACAAAAGAAGATAATCTTGCATTATCATGGAACCGATATTCGTGGACTAAAAAGACGAGAGCTTCCTCACCGATCATTACTATCGGATACAATGATTAAACTCAAAATGTTATACAGGAAGAAGATCGGTCATATAAAAGCTCAGAAATTAGCTGATGCAGTTTGTGTCTCTACGCCTGATTTGTTATCATTAGTTAGAAGCGATAGCATCCATATTCCGATCCCTATAGACACAGAACATTTTAGTCCAAATACTGATTCAAAGAGAGAACTGAAAGATGCGTTTACAATAAATTCGGAAGTAACAAACATACAACGTGCCCTGGACCTTTGTAATGAAAACCAGATTAGTCTCAAAATAGATGTAATTGATAGGACCAAGAATCCAATAATGTATTCTGCCATTCCTGATTTCATTAGAGGATATAAAAATTATGTGGATATCAGATATGTTAATGATATTATTTTAGAGAATTTAAGTAGCACAGCGCTACAATCCCTGGCTTGCGGACTAAGTGTTTTGGATTATAAATTACAATTTCGTCGTACCCTACCGAGAGAACACGATGCAGTAAACGTGGCTTCTCAACTGTCCAAAATTTACAGTAGTTTGGGCATCTGAAGATATAGGCTGAGGAATTAATGTGCACATCAATTCAATAAAGAAATTAATTTCTGATAGACTTGTTAATCTTACATAAATTAAGTTCACTGTCATCACTAATTATTGTTTCTCCTAGGTGATAACAACCAGCATTGTTGCCATGCCAAGAGGTTTTTGAATTTCATCAGATGGTTGGGTAGAAAAGTCCTAAATTCTAAAATTTTGATATTCGCTTCTTTACAAAATATCTCAAAATCCTTTATAGACCAGAAGTGTAAATGTGTAAAAGACTGCCGTGGAACATATCCTCTTAACATCTGAATACGCCATTTAATATACGCACTGTTGGGGATGGTCACAATTACCCCTTTTGTTGCATGATTGATGGCATCATTTAAAATTCTTTGTGGATATGCTGTATGTTCAATTACCTCTAACAACAATATGTAATCATAAAAGGTATCATCAGAAAGTCCCAGACCGTTTGTGATATCTCGAATCTCTGTTGCTATTCCAAGCTGCCTTGCTTTTTCACATGCTGTTGCCGAAATATCCAGTCCAGTCACCTTAACATCTTTATTTTTTATTAAATATTCCGAAACTGTTCCGTCTCCTACTCCAACGTCCAGTAAGGTAGTACCGGGTTTAATCCAGTCTTCCACTATCCTAGCTCTGGACAGGTTACCAGTGTTAACCGCGGAGTGATATTTTTCGTAATCTTCAAAGACCTCAGGAAAATCCATTTTGCTTTGGATTAGAGCCTTCCATGACTCACGTAATATACTCAACCCAAGTGATACTCCAAAACGAGGAGCGTAATGTGACCCCATCATACAGCTTGTGTTCAAGGGGATATTTGATTTAATGGATACTTATTCGCAGGTAGAATTGGTTCAATGAAGAAATCAGTTCTAACAATGGTTATTATGCCAAATTATCTATAAATCATTTCATTTTATTTGGGCAACCAGTAATTTAATAATAATTATATCACAGAGAAACTCGACGCACTGCTTTTGCAGAATTCCTCTAAATATTTATTCGCAGACGAACCGTGGATAGCTTATAATTGCCAAAAAAGGCCGTCATTAAGATTTCAAGTATTCAGGTGTAAGTCGGTCGGGTTATGAATGTGAATGGTGATAGACTTGACCGGTCCGAATGAACACTTACTTGTTTTTCTTTTTGCTGAAATCTATTCTGGGGAATCTATTCGGACCTTAATTTAGTATCATTAATTTTTTTATTCAATCCTTGATCACCGAAAGAAGATTCACATTATGTAAAAGTGATAAATACTTTATTGGATTGCATTAATCAGAATGCAAGGGACATGTGATACGTGTGGAATTTCAAATGTGGAACTCCAGCAAAAAAACATCGGCGGACAAGACAAAAACGTTTGTAGTAATTGTGCCAATCAGTAAGTATAATCCAAATTTTTCTTTTTTCTGGCATAGCTCCCTCTTCATAATGGTGTCTAGAATCTCATTTTGAACATAAAATAAGACAGAGTTACTAAAAACGTAAATAGATTGAAAATCACAGAAAACCGATAAAGTTGTTCTAAGTGTTAAATAATTTATTGTATCTTAGATAACATGACAGACACATTTGAAAAAGTTAAAGAAGGATTTAAGAAAACCGCGGACAAGGTTACCGACTCCGATACATATCTAGGCTCGGATGCTGAAAAGAACAATTCCGAGAATAAAAGTGGTGGAAAGGAACCTATGAATCCAGAAGATATTGCAGAACACGAACCAACTGCAGTGAGGAGAGATAAGAATCAGGGTGGCTCAGGAGAACCCGTTTAATCTCCACCTCTACCTTATAATATGGCAATAGAGAACTTGATAGTTGAATAAATAATACTAATTAGAAACGATTCTTGTAATTAGGTCATTGATTACTTGTGATGTCTTACCAATACCGAATACCGATTTCGAGTAATTTGAAATCGGCGATGGTCCCCTGACAGCTTTAATTATTTTCATGCTATCGACACCCGTAAGGACATTCCATTTTCCTTTGATGGTTTCAATCCACTCCGTGTTCTTTCTCATGGTAATACAAGGCACCTTCAGAAGGTATGCTTCTTTTTGAATTCCTCCTGAATCAGTAACTACTTTTAAGGAGTTTTGCAAGAGCGCTATAAAATCAATATAACCTACTGGTAGTAACGTTTTAACATTGGCACAATTCAAAAGTCTATCTAAAAGGCCAAACGTTTCAAACATTTTTTTCGTTCTGGGATGTATAGGAAATACTATGATTTTGTCCTTGAGTACTTCAAGTGTCTCTAGGAGCTGAATAAAGAAATCTCTTGAATTTGTATTTTCGGCTCTATGCATTGTAAGTAGTAAATAGGATTTTGGTTTCAGATTCAAAATGTCAAGTATTTCTGAGTTTTTAGAGATTGTTCTAGTCTTGCCTATAATTTCGACTGACAAATCCCCAGTATAGTACACTTTTCCTCTTTTTCTTTCGGCTTTTAGATTTTTTACAGCGTTTCTAGTTGGTGCGAATAAATAATCACTCAAATCATCTGTTAAAATTCTGTTGTGTTCTTCTGGCATAGAAGGATCGTAACTTCGCAATCCGGCTTCAATATGTCCTAATTTAATATTACACTTATTTGCAACTATAGCTCCAGCCAAGGTCGAATTAGTGTCACCATAAACAAGAACAAGATCAAGTTGCTTATCTATCAGTTTATTCTCCAAGCGTTTAATAATTTCTCCTAACTGGAAACAAGAACTTCCGGAACCTACTCCTAAGTGAATATCTGGTTTGGGAAGTTCAAATTCAGAAAAGAAAATATCAGACATTTCATAATCATAGTGTTGACCTGTGTGAACTATCAGATGATCGATACCTGAACTCTTCAGCGATTTATGAATGGCCCCCAATTTAACAAAATTGGGTCGAGCGCCTACAATTGAAGCTATTTTCATTTATTCAAGAAATAGCATAATCAAAATATAAATATCCACTTGTTTTCGATGAATCGTTAAGATGACACTCATGACTCTAGTCCGTCTAAAATAACAATAAAACTAGAACTTGGTTCTACAAATATTTCCTAACTATCAAGTATTCCTCAATCTGAATATTTGGGCAAGTCGTGCTCTCTGTCTCATTCTAATGGCTTTCCTAATTTCTGGACCATACATACTATCATAGCCATCCTGTTTTGGTTTATAGGATAAATAATAATACAGCATGTGTACTGCGCCCATTCTACCTATTGGTTGTCCTGTTAGAAAGCATTGTGCGAATCTACCTAAAACAAAGATGGGATGATATCCCAGTGTCCTCATGCTAGCACCAAACTCATAAAAATGATGATCGGCGCCCAATTGTCTCGTGTGTGAAAAACGGGCATCGTTGTTGACAAAATTCTTGTACCCATGATACAAGGACATTTGTAGGATGACGGATTCATATCCCATTTTTTCAGGATAGAGCCCGAGAAATTCTTCAAAGAATGAATTTCTGACAAACCTACCTGCTCCGTGAGGAGTAGCATAACTATTGGTGTCGTAGTTGCCCGAAGATATCGCTATGTTGGTATCAGCGTCCATCTTGTTCATTATTTTTTCTGCGTAAGAATCCTCATAATGCGTGTCATCGGTACTTATCATATGATAATCAGTTTTTTCCAGATTTAATTTCCTTGCAAGACTAATTGCACTATTCCAATTTTTAACTACCCTTCCAATATCGTATCCCAAATCAGGATTTGTTATTAGATAGAGTCTATTGTTCTTTGACTTTAACTCTTCCAGTATTTTGGACGTACCGTCTGTTGAGCCATCATCTACAACAATAACATATTTTGGCCTTGTAGTCTGTTTTAATAACGATATTATAGCGTTTTCAATTTCGTTTTCAGAATTCCTGCAGGTTACGATAGCATAATAACTGCCCACGTATGTAATTGAAATAACGGACCTTAAACATCTTTGCTAATTGCAATTCAGTGAAATGATTTCAATCATGAGTTGGAAAGACAAAAAGTGTAATAGTAGTTTCAGAGATTTGGGATGCTACAAACTACTTGCCTTTCTTATCAGTAACCTTTTGTTTTTCAGCTGATTTCTTGACTCCATATAATCGTGTTTCACCTCTAGTGATCTTGAGCAAGGATTCTTTCATCAATTTCTTGTCCTCTTCACTTACATTCCCTTCAATAAGATCAATCACATACATCCACATTATGGCTCCCACTTTGTTTTCCCTAAATAGAGCATCTTGTTCAACCTTCCATTGACTTTTCCTGTGCCAATATCCTAGCACGATACTCAATGGAACGTACGCTAAAACGAATATTATCGCAAAAACCAAAATACTATCAAAAAGCCCGGCCAAATAAGGGAGTCTATCTATTAAAAGTTGATACTGAATTGTGATGAAATTGGCAAAAGTCATTGCAAAAACTAGGTAAATACTATGTCCATTCCGAAAATCGAGCCAGCGCCTCCTAAACCAGTCTGAACTAATTGAGTAAGGCATAGTTGAACTTAGTATTTCTCTTTTACAAATACATTCCGTTCAATTGTGACCAAGTAAATAGTACTGTAAATTTAATTGAATTGAGAGAAATAGAAATTTTCTATTTGCATTAAATACAATCTACTTTACAGGTTGTAAGAAGAGAGTTAATTTGGTAGGAATATTTGCAAATAACCAGCTAAATACAGAAAGTCGAATCAAAATTCGTATTCGCCCTGAATTGAAATAGTACCGCATACTACAATTTTAAAGTGCTTTCAATAATCTATTCATTTGGTCAAAATCAATACCAAATCCAAATCTCATTTCATCTCTCTTCATGTTCCGGTACATGCTCAAAAGCAATTTCAAATGTTTTATAGAATTGAGCTTGCCATCCATTTTTAATCGGACTATCCTGTAAACATCGTCGTAATATCCGAATTTCTTGAGAATTTTTTTTTGGTAAAGTTTCGCGTTAAAATTTGAGTTTCTACCCAAGACTTCCATGAAAATATCACAGCAAATTAATGAAGGAATGATGCCTTCTCCAAGCATTGGAAATACACACCCTATAGATTCACCGACTCCAATTATGTTACCGTTGTGAAAGGGTAGCATGCGCTTGGGAGGACAAAGTCTTATTGGTCGACCTATTTTCTTAATTGTCTTTGCATCAGGATTTTTCTTGAAGAATTCCGATATACCGAAATATTTTCTATCAATGTCGCCCGCTCCTATGTACGCTCTCCCATTACCAAGTGGAAAAAACCAGAAATAACCTCTAGCCCCTTTATATCCTATAACATAAAATTCCTCTGCTCCATGTACATTGTCTACAAGGTATTCGTACGAAGGTATAATGAAATCTTGAGAGGATTTAGGAAGAAGGGATCTATGCAGCCCAGTACAATCTATGACATAGTCGAATTGCGAAAGAAATTCCGATTCTGTGGTACAATGAATGTCATAGTTTACCTTTAATCCTCGGCAAAGGTCATGCTCCCAACCATATTTATCATAGGTAACCAAACCTTTAAGCTCCAAGTATTCAACCTTATCATCAGGAAGATCCATTCTCAACTTTTTTCCGCGATGCAGAACATAATCCTCAAACGTTAATCCGGCATTCCTTGAAAATATTTCGAGCATATTCTTTGATGCGCCCCACGCGCATACTGGCCAATGCGATTCCTTTTTTGAAGCTTCAAAGATTTCCACATGGTGTCCATCGCCCTGCAGACGGTTACCTAGATAGGATCCTGCAACGCCTGCACCTACGATAGCCAGTTTCACGGTATGTTTGAGATAAAAATTGAATATATTTCTTGTTGATGATCAATGCCTTTTGTTATCAGTTACAATCTCAGATTACGACTCGTTGACGAATTATGACAATACACATTCTACATCCTCTCTCATGATTCAAACTATGATTTTTAGAGTTTGGGAATAAACAAATGTTTGAGAGCAAGGTGAAAAGTAATGTATTATGAAAGAATTTAATATTTTTTGCAACTAGTAGAAGAACTACTTATACTGCAACTTAGTTACAAAAGAAAGATGAGTTCGACTTAAATAGTTAATTATGTAGCCCTATTATGGATGCAACAAACAATGTCATACATATTAGCAACAATATTGGTAGCACTAGCGACTATCAGTGGAATAAATATACAAAGTTCAATGCAAGTAGCACTAGCACAAGGCTTACCATTATCAAGTCCAGCATGCGGTCAAGTAGTTCATGGCAACATCACATTAACCGCAAATCTTGTCTGCGACGGCGACGGATTAATTGTTGGTGGCGAAAACACAACTATTAATTTGAATGGATACTCAATCAGTGGACCAGGTGACAACAGTTCCAAAGTAGGAATAGCAGTGCCTCATTCAAATAATGTAGTTATACAGGGTTCTGGCGCTATTCGTAATTTTCAAGCAGGAGTTTTGATAACTGGTTCTGAAAATACCAATATCCACAGAGTCACCTTTGACGGAAACAAGATAGCTGTCTTCATGACAGGTTCGATAGGAAGTACTGTAGAACAGAACTTTATTGGACCCAATACAATCGGCGTAGCGTCTCACTCATCCGTAGGAGCTCAGGTACATGCCAACATGATGACAGGTAACGATCTTGCTGGAGTGACCTTAGTCAATACTGACAAATCACAAGTAGATGCCAATTCAATTGGTGGAAGCAGAAATGGAATATTCCTAGATGCACAAAGTACAAAGAATACAATACTGTATAACAACGTACTAAAGAATGATGTCGACATAAACAATGCTGACGGCTTGCCACTGAACATCAATGGAAACGAACTAATCAAGAACAACTGCTTCGTTAGTCAGCCAAGCGGCGGATGCAATCCTCAATAAGGAACAAAGCCATACAGCTCGACTGAGAACCACAAACCTTATTTTTTTATTTTAATTAACATTGAAGAATTCATATAATTGCCACCATTACAATTACATGATTGTATTGGTGGAATTAACCTAAAATTTTTCGAAAACTTAGACTTTGTATGTTCTATTATAGATAATATCCAATGATATTTTCAATACTTTTTTCATATGCCTGTACTTTAGTTCCTTGAGATTATATTTCTTGGATAGCAGTAGCATGAAGCTCTGTAAGAAAAATATTGATTGAAATAGTTGGGAAAGAATGTTAGGATTTTTAAACTCAAAATAGTTCAACTGGCCGCTCAGATTATCTATTTTTTTACTGATAAACTCCTCATTATGACCAAAAATCCAAATACTGTGGGTTGGTTTAACTCCAAATATCGGAGAATGGCAAAATTCTTCTAATTTATTTGCAGTGGCAGTGACACCAAAGAATTCAGCCATCTTGAGAGAAGCATAGATAGCGATTGGATAAAGCATATTATTACCAAGTATATGTAATACGGATTGAGGAAGTTTAATAGATCCTAAATCCGATGCTAGCTTCATGCCATTCCTATGCCATGTCTCAAATTGTCGTGGAATTGTTACTCCCGTAAGTTTCAAACAAGTGACAACATTCGCAGTAAAGGTACTGTAACTCGTACTGGTATCTGAGGAGGTAGTTTGAAGGAGAATAGTTTCATTACAAACCTGGGCAAGTTCACTAAATGGACTTAGAGTAATGGCTACGGTTTTTGCACCAGCTTTGGTAGCTCTTTTTGCAATTTCGATATTCGCTTTAGTTTTACCACTGACTGAAACAAAATAATAAGTCCCGTCTGGTATAATTTTAGAAAACATCAGATCCGATGGGCTATAACATTTACATTTATGACCAGAAAAATATTCTGCAATTAAACCGGCAACATATGAATCGCCAGATCCAATATATACAACATTTTCAGATTCTCTTTTGACAGTAATACGACCTAAACCGGATATTTGATCTTTAAGATCAAAAGCAAGTCGTTCTAAAGAATCCATTCTTAAAGATGTTAACACAAAAAGAAATAAAGATTTAATTCTCTTGCAATTTTGGTTTGAATCATATATTCGATATACCCCTTTCGGTTTTTGAACACTGAATTAGATTTGTAGGAAAATTTACTCGTTTAAAGGGTGTCCGGCACCATTCTAGACAAGAAGATTCTAAATTGACCATAATTGATTGTTATTTCAATATTTTATTCATGAAAATCTTAATAAGATATCTAACATTGATAGTACTAAATTCTATGTTAAATTTGCAAGATAATGAGGTATTAGAGCGTAATCATATTCTGGGTTCAAGTACACTTTCTATAATTTTGCCAACTCAGTATGATACACCCACATACCAATCCCCCAGTGAAATTAGGGATATCATACCTAAGGGCATTTCAGCCGAAATAATAGTGGTCCAATACAACTCTAGTGACATTCAAAATACGTCTGCATCAAAATCAAATTTGAACACAGAGTTTATGAGCTCAAACACGAATAGCAAATTTGATCATGTTAATATTCTCAAGGTAGACGGCGGCTTCATTTCAGCTATTTTAAAGGGGATAGAATCATCAAGTGGGCAGTTTATACTTGTTATTGATGCAGATTTTCCCTATCCTAAAAAAATTAGCATAGAAATGATTAACGAAATTACAAAGAACCCCAATTCCATAATAGTGGCATCTCGTTATACAAAGGGCGCTTCGATGCAAAAATTGCCGTTTATACGCCGATTGATTAGCAAGGCAGCAAGAACCATTGTAAGACATAGTTTGAATATTACTGAAGTAAAAGATCCTTTATCAGGTTGTTTTGCTCTCCCTCGACAAGTAGTTAAGAATATAGAGATAGATGGTAGGAGCAATCAGATATTACTTGAGATACTTGTTAAATCCAAAAGCACGAATTTTGAAGGCATCATTGTCAGAGAAATACCATTTCAGCAAAAGTTTGTTTACAGAGTAAAGAAATTAGAGTTCAATCAAGTGATGAATTACTTACGTGCCGTATGGAGTCTATACCGTCATAGTAAGAATTCAAGAGCGAGATATGACAATTACCGGGTAATTAAAGAACAAGAGAAGCACAAGTCAATACCATTCTTATCAAAGACTGCAAGATTCTTTACGGTAGGTGCAAGCGGACTTGCTCTCAATTATCTTGTATCTTTTCTTCTTTCAAATGTCGTTTCAAATCTTTGGTATATTCAGGCTACTGTATTCGGTATTGTACTTTCGATTAGCTCAAATTTTCTACTAAACAAGGTCTGGACTTTTGAAGATAGAGACTTTTCTTCCAGACGTGTCTTGAGACAGTACCTTTCATTTTTTGCACTATGCACTCAGGGTCTAATAATCCAGCTATCGCTAGTATTTGTTTTTGTAGAATATTCGCATATGCAATATGCCACATCATTAATTTTAGCAGTGTGTATAGCATCAGTAGGCAATTTCTTACTTAATAAAAAAATAACTTTTGGAGAAAAGATTTGGGAATAATTCTGAATTATTGGATATTTCAGCCGATTTAGAGTTTTCCACATTCTTAAGGTAATTTCATATTGTTTCGAAATTCATATAATATAGAGAATCGTTCAGTACTACATGAAAATACAAAGGAAGTGTAATCTTACAAATGCTATTATCTCTCTGTTAGCCTTGTTTGCGATTTGCTATTTGGCAAATACATACTCTAACTTCACAGTCTATGGTCAGTTATCACAAAATGCCTCTGATAATAATACAAATCAAATGTTAAACACAAATACAACCCAAAACGTTACCGACTCAAACACCAAGAATGCGATACCATATGTTTTGAATGTGACTAACAGCTCCGATGCAACTTCACAGGCTGTTGACCAAGTAATCCAGGCAGTCGGTGGTGGACAATCTACTTTGAAGGAAGTGATTGACGCTGCAAGTAATGGAAATTCTTCTCCTTCATCTCTTGAGCAAGTCATTGATGCAGCAAGCAGCGCATTGAATAATCAGAGTTCCAATGCCAGTAGCGGTAATATGAGCAACAATACGTCTTGAGATGTTTTTCTAAAAAAAATAAATCTTTTTTTTAATCCAAGATTAATCCGTCAGATATTTCTCTTCAATTCTATATCTTATGTACTTGTCATCCATGGAGAATTTCGGAGGATGGGGATCAAGCGTCGTGTTATTGCAAACCGTGCATTTTTCATAAAGTGTATAAATTTTGCAGGAAGGACATTTTCGTAAAAGATGTTTCGTAGTTACACCTACCTCCTATTTTTTTTAGCGTCTTCTCTAATAAAATTAAATAATCCTACTTTCTTGCCTACTGAGTTTGAAATCTTCTCAACAGCGTTATTGAGTGTTTTTTCAGCAATTTTATAATTTTCAGCTTTTGCAATAATTCGATATCGAGGTGCGGCAATGTATGAAATTTCTATGGATGTGTTATTCTTATCTAGTTCTGCTGACGAAAGCACATTTTTTATAGTTTCTACTCCCTGTGGTTCGTTTATGTTAAGTTCTATTACTCCTCTAATCTCAACGCTAGGAATTTGAATTTTTTTGCTCTCTTCGGCAATCGCTGCTCTTGTCTCGTCAGAAATCTCAAGAGATTTTATAGAGTCGATTCCCTTAAAGGCAACGGCTTCAAACATATCATAAAGATAATCAAATTTTTGTAATATAACATCCTGAAGATCTTTAATCTTATCATCGGGCATGCCGGTTTTGGTTTTAATCATACTCATAAATGCAGATGCCTTTTCACTCTTCTTTACTTCGATAAGTTTCGATTTTCGTTCTTCACGGGATACTTGTTTTAAAGAAAGGTCTACCTCTACTCTTGATTTGTCTACTCTTATAACCTTAAGGACTGTTTTTTGCTTAGGTCTAACGTATCGCTCAATATTCCTTATCCAACCTGTTGCAATTTCAGAAACGTGCAAAAACGCAGTTAAATCCTGATATTCATCCAAAGATACGTAAGCTCCATGACCTGTGACTTCCTTTATAGTTGCAATTACCAAATCACCGGCTTCCGGAAGTTGTTTGTTATCATTGGCCATTTAGAACATACGCACTCAAGTACTATACTTTAAGTTTGCTTGACCATATTTAAAGCCAGGTTATTATGCTGACAGTATGCTCGGACGGATATCCTTGTACTTGTTATTTCTATTCAATATTCCTGTTTGAGTTGACTATTGAATGTCTTTTTTTGTTCAACTTTGAACAAGCGTAAAGTTCACTGCATGGTAAGTTCGAATATTATGCAGACATCATATTCAATCGTTATCTCAATCTAGGTTCAATTTACAAAATAATCTAAAAATCGATCCCTTTTTTAGCCTTGATTCCTTTTTTATATGGATGTTTTATCTCTTTCATTTCGGTAACGAGATCAGCCAACAGTATAATCTCTTCGCGGGCATGGTTTCCAGTAAGTATTAATGAAAGATGTCCTGGGCGATTCTGAATTATCCTCACGACTTCTGCTAAATCTAGAAGCCCTAAATGAATGGCATAATTTATTTCGTCTAAAATAATAATATCAAAAGCATCATGAGATATTTTTTGTTCAACAATGTCCAGTGCAGTTTTTGCTGCTCTCACATGCTCTTGAAATTCATGGTCGTCATCAATAATTCCAACAAATCCTTTCCCCGCAACTACTAGTTCAAGATTTGGTTCGAGTTTCTTTAGACTATTGAGTTCACCATAATACCATTCACCCTTGATAAATTGCACAATGCAAACTTTTAGTCCATGCCCTATAGCTCTCAGGGCTACTCCCAATGAAGCCGTTGTCTTTCCTTTTCCATTACCTGTGTATACAATTACAAGGCCCTGATCTGATTCGCTTCTGTTTTCCATATAAAACCACTTAAGTGACATTTCATGACGGGAACACTTAGAATTTAATCAAGTTTGACCCAGTATAAAAGTTAGGGGTTTTATACACTAAAATAAACGTATTCAAGAAAAATTACTGCGAATAAATGATTATTGACACACATGGAAAAAATAAGAGTAAGAGGATAGTTGTGATAATTGAAAAATCCAATATTTTGAAATTAAGAACTCAATAGAGTGATACTGATTTTGATTTACGAAAAAATTGAAAACTATCTGGGATATTTATGCAAGTGCTTGATTCCTATCAAGCATGAATACTATCTTGGAAGAGGAAGTACTATCGCCATATGTACCTTGTCTAGTATCAAATTGCTGAGCGAAATTTCAAACGATACTAAATTCATGGACAATATTGCCATCGTTGGCAGATTACTTTCTGAAAACAAAGGAATAGACACAATAATACAATATTGTATTGCAAAAAAAAATCTCGCGCATTTAGTTGTGTGTGGAAAAGATGTTAGCGGTCATATGGCTGGCGATACTTTAATTGCGTTGTTTAAAAATGGAATTACAAGTCAGGGTAAAATTATTGCGGCGAAAAGTCCGCGCCCTTATTTAGTTTCATCCTACCAAGATGTGCAAACTTTTAGAAATCGAAATTTTCACAATTTGATAGGAGAGACAAATATTAGCAGCATAAAATCGTATGTTGAAAGATTAATTTAGTAATTCATTTTTTTTCTTTTCTTGTTTATTTTATTCTTTTTTGAATAGTAATTTACAATATCATCGGCGGACATGTTTAGTTCGATTGTTGCTTGGAGTACAAAATGCCAAATATCTATTAATTCTTCTTTGGCCTCTTCATCATTAAAAGCGGTTGGATTTTTCCACCATTTCCAATTTGTCAACCTTTGCAGTTCTACGGCTTCATGTGTAATTGCAGTGCAGAGAAATGAGATCCTTTCTTCCGTCTTAGTTGGATATCGTGGTGATGCCAAAAGAGTTGCGAGGTTTCTTTGCATTTTGATTAACTTTTCTAGTTTATCCACTTGCCAAACATCAAAATTCTTTTATATAGATTTTAACCCTTCTTCGAAGATGGAATGGAGTCGTGCTTCCTATCGAATTCTAGATATGGAAGTTCTCCATTAGCATCTTTTTATGAGTATATCTTAAAAAAAATCTTAATAAATGTTTCTACTATTGTAAATAAATTGCAAAGCAAGAATTACCTCATCACAATTTACATAAACTATCATAAATTAATCTAATTTTTGAAAATCGCATTATAATTCTTGTTATGTTTGATTATTCTATTAGCCACGAAGAGGATCTATGATGATCTCCATCGAACTCCCTAGAAGACCCATAAAAGTCAATTTGATTCCCGAAAAACTTAACAATCATAAAGGCCGTCGGATTTGACCATAAAAAAAGTCTTTGAAGATGACATGGGTTTCAAAGATCTCGCGGTAAATCTGGATTCATCAGCCTTCACAGTTTTTAGTTCTAGAACCACGTGAGTAAAATTGGAAATTGTCTTGTTAAGCAGCTCATTAAATGATATAACTTTTTTTTCAAAAATGTCTTCAATCTCTTTATTTTCTTTCTTCGAAGAGATCGTATTAGTAATCACGACAGCTACATCATTATTTATTGCGTTCAAAGCTAGATCATGAAGATGTTTTCTTAGACTAAATTGTACTGATAATTTTCTTTTGTTTTCGTTCAAAAATAAATAGGTAAAATTATCAATAATTATCAGGACAGGATGCAATTGCAAGGCATAATTTACAAGAATCATCTGAACATTGGTGGATAGTATTCTCAATCTTCTTATTTGTTGAAGAATGGATTTGGATTCTTGATCGTTTCGTAGGTATGAAAGGATTTTTTCAGGTCTAAAAATTCCTTGAGTATCTCCAAATATGACAGTTGATGTATTGTTTAGTCTGGCCGCATTGACGCACAGCGAATAACATAAACTAAATCTAGCTTCTCTCGAATCAGACAAGATATTAGTAATCAAACCTGTCCTGATTCCACCACCAAGTACTTTGTCAATTGAAGGTGATCCCGTTGGAATTAAACCCATAAAATTAAACTCTACAATTATTTATATACAATATCAGCGACCTTGGGAGAAACTTTTTATTGTCGATCTTATTTTTTGAAACCACAAGTGATAAACTAATATGTCATCATCTCCACAGCAACCAAAAAGACCGTTAACAATCTTGCAACGCTCATTAAATATGAAAGTATCTGTCAGACTTAAAAATGAGTTGGAGTATAGAGGTAGAATGAACAATGTGGATTCTTATATGAATTTAATACTACTTGATGCCGAAGAATTTAATGGTGCAAATCCTGTTGCAAATTATGGGAAAGTAGTAATTCGAGGAAACAATGTGTTATTTATCAAAATAGAAAAGGATCTCTAAAAATAGAGACTTTTTTTGGGATTTGACGTAAGCAAAAATGGCTAGGCGCTATCTTTTCACATCAGAAAGTGTAACTGAAGGACATCCTGACAAGATTTGTGATCAGGTTTCTGATTCAATACTTGACGAAATAATTTCTCAGGATGCTGATTCAAGGGTTGCAGTTGAAGCCATGACTACTACTGGAATAGTTTTTGTAGCTGGAGAAGTAACCTCCACAGCAAAATTTGATGCTCAGGACGTTGTTAGAAGGACGGTAAGGAATATAGGATACAATGGACTAAAACATGGATTTGACGGAAACAGTTGCTCGGTTCTAACTTCAATTCATGAACAAAGCCCAGACATTTCAATGGGTGTTTCTAAGAATGAGGACGGTGTTCAAGGAGCGGGAGATCAAGGATTAATGTTTGGATATGCAACAAGCGAAACTCCCGAACTTATGCCATTACCCATAACTTTAGCTCACAAATTAACCATGAGATTAGCAGCCGTGAGAAAGGAGGGAACCTTAGATTGGGTAGGACCAGATGGAAAATCCCAGGTATCGGTTATTTATGAAGGTGCTATTCCAACTAAAATCGACACAGTTGTTGTTTCTACTCAACATACGGAAGACGTATCAATATCTCAAGTAAGAGAAGAGATTATTTCACAGGTAATAAAACCAATTTGTGACGATCTAATCAATGATTCAACAAAGTTTCTTGTGAATCCGACAGGAAGATTTGTAATAGGAGGTCCTGTTGGGGATACCGGATTAACTGGACGAAAAATTATAGCTGACACCTATGGAGGTATGGGTAGACATGGAGGAGGAGCATTTTCAGGAAAGGATCCTTCCAAGGTAGATAGATCTGCTTGCTATATGGCAAGATATATCGCTAAAAATATTGTTTCATCAGGTCTGGCTTCAAAATGTGAAGTACAACTGGCCTACGCAATAGGAGTCGCAGAACCCGTTTCTATTATGGTAGATACCTTTAACACTGGTAAAATTAACGAAGAGAAGATTGAAAGCCAAGTAAGAGACATTTTTAACACTACCCCTATTGGAATAATAGAGACACTACAATTGAAAAGACCCATTTATAAGAAAACTGCAGCGTATGGTCATTTTGGTAGAAACGATCCTGATTTTTCGTGGGAAAAAACCGATAAATCAAAATTGTTTAAGATGTGAAAAAATCTCAAATTTAGATCGCTCCGTTTATCACGCTGATTGTGTTCGTAATGTCTCTATAAATTTCATATTTTTTTGAAAAGTAATTTAAGATATTTTTTACATCCCTGGCAAGAATTGTGTTCGCATTGACAGTATCAACTTTAATGGCCTGCGGCCAATCAAGTATAAAAACATCATCCCTGTCTACTAGCACATTGTATTCGTTAAGATCACCATTCACATACCCTTTTTGGTATGCAATTTTCATACCATCTATTATCCTATCCAAAACTAATTGTGGATTGTCAATTTTATTAACGTCTGATAACCTACTACCATAAATTGGTTCCATTACAATACAGTGAAAGGAACGATAGAGAGGTTTTGGAAACGAACTACTAGAATCTCTAAGATAACTCAGTACATCGAATTCTTTTTTTGCCGTTTCAATATTTAATAATAACCAATTAGCAACTCCTGAATTTATGTCTCGCTTTCTCTTTATTTGTTTAAAACTCGATCTTCCAAGTCTAAACATTTTCAAAATCTTGTCTTGTTCAAACGAATCATGAGCTAAGTAAACTTCAGCCTCTTTACCAATGCCAACTTGTGGTCCAATAGCGGTAATAATGTCTCTATTTGCAAGAATTTTTAGTACATAAATATCGAGTCCTGTTACCAACAACGTATATCCCAAAGTACTCTTTCCGATTAATCCAAATTTAACAAGTCGCTCTAAATGATGTTTAATCAAACTTTGATTCAAATCTGAGTATTGACTCAGAATAGAAAGATTCAAAAACTGACGATTTTTTAAAGAGGAAGCAAATACTTTTAATATTTTAAAATCACTCTTATTTAATAGCGAAACAAGGGGTCCTGCTTTTGAAAAAGATGACAATTGGATGCATTTACGGACAATATTTAATTAAAAGGTTGTTGAGATGAGAGAACCTGATTTACGTACAATGTTTAAAATATCCAACGGCAAATCTAGAATTGTTGTATCTTGATGGAAAAATAGGTATTGTCACTGGTGCCGCAGGGGGACTTGGCTTTGAGATTGCAAAGGAATTGGCAAAAAATGGAGCAACCGTCATAATTACTTCTAGACAAAAATCCAAATTGATTAAGGCATGCAATTTATTGAACAAAAATTGTCATGCATTTGAATTGGATGTTTCCAATAGAAAGAGTGTAATGAAATTCATCGGAAATGTTTCAAAGAAATTTGACGGTATAGATATTCTGATAAACAATGCGGGTTATCCATTTGAAAAGGAAATTTGGTTCAAGAAAATACATTGTATTTCAGAAATGGAATTAATGGATATTCTACAAGTTGATTTAGTCGGCACTTTTCGTGTAACTAAGGAAATACTGAAACTAATGATCAAAAAAAGAAAAGGAGTCATAATTAATATTGCTTCAACTCCAGCCATCTCCGGCCATACCTGTGGTTCACCCTACTCCATAGCAAAAGCGGGATCAATTACGCTTACAAAACATGTAGCTTTAGAATATGGTCAGTATAATATTAGATCTTTTTCGGTTGCTCTAGGAGATATCTATACCGAAGCTATGCGCAAATCCCTTTCAAGGAGTGAACTACGCAAAGCAAAAAAAGAAAATACAATGAAACGATTAGGTCGACCAGAAGAAATCGCCAAGAGCATAGTTTCTATCGCAGGGGATAATTTTTCTTTTTCAACTGGAAATACTATTATTATTGATGGTGGAAAAGTAATCGTTTAAAGGTTGAAATCACATGTTCCAAAGCGCTGATGATACTAAAAATGGTAATACACGGATTAATAAAAAAAGATCGCTTAGAACAGGATTTACAACAGGCACCTGTGCAGCAGCTACAACTAAAGCCGCACTTTCAATGTTAATTGACGGAAAAAAATTATCAAACGTAAGTGTTTCACTCCCAAAAGGAAAAAATATTATGATTAATATATCTTGGACTAAACATAACGATGACAAATCTGTTACTGCTGCTGTTATCAAGGACGGCGGTGACGATCCAGACGTTACAAACGGGGCCGAAATTTGTGCCAAAGTATCATTGTTGGATACACCAGGCAAGTTCATTATTGATGGGGGTATGGGAGTTGGAAGAGTAACAAAACCAGGATTGGGGCTCGAAATTGGCAGGGCGGCAATTAATCCTACTCCTCTAAAGATGATAAATCAGGCTATTGATGAAGCTCTGGGAGAACTGAGAGAAAAGCATGGAGTATCAGTTATCATTAGTGTACCAGAAGGGGAAGAAATAGCCAAGAAAACTGATAATCCCAGATTAGGAATCGTCGGTGGTATATCAATTTTAGGAACGACTGGAATAGTAATTCCATATTCCACAGCATCGTTTGCAGCCTCCATTCGCCAGAGTATAGATGTTTCAAGAGCAATGGGTTCGGATTCCGTTATACTTACTACGGGTGGAAGGAGCGAAGATTTTGCTCGATCCATTTATGGAAATTCAATTGCCGATCATGGTTATATTCAAATTGGAGATTTTATAGGATTTGCCATCAAGCAATGTGCACTTAAGAAAATAAAGAAGGCATATGTAGTGGGGTTTATTGGTAAAATAACAAAAATGGCCATGGGGATAAAACAAACGCATGTAAAAGGATCGCATGTTGATATGAATTTTCTTGCGGAGATGGCTAGAAGGTGTGGAGCTAATAGTGAACTTGTCAAAAAAATAATGGTAGCAAATACTGCAAGACATGCTGGAGAATTAGTTGACGGTTTTGGATTGGCTTTATTCTACGATAAGTTATGTCAAGAGGTTCATCGTCATTTAAGCAAATATGCAGAATCCCAACTAGAAATAAAAATCATACTACTTAATTTTGAAGGTAAAATAATTGGAGATTATCCCAAGGATTAGATACTTTTGAAATTATTCATCTAAATTCCTTCAAGGTGACCATCTTTTTGGAGCTTTTCAGCGTGAGCAGAAATGTATCTCCAAACAATATCGGCCTTGTCAGGCTGAAAATCCCAAGGTGCAATAAGAACCAGATCGTGTTCTCTTATCCACATACGTCTTTTTATCTTTCCTCTAATCCTACATGTTCTAACTTTACCGTCTGTGCATTTTACAATTATGTTATCTCCGCCAACTAGTTTTATCACACGGCCTAGTAACTCACCTTGTTGAGGCATTACTAATTCTTTTAGATCAGACTCGCTCAGGACCTTTCTCTTTCCTAATTTAAAAACCTCCCTTAAAATTCCTTTTAGGCAAAATAAAAACCTAGTGATTGGGTTATATGGATTGATGGATTAATGATTGTCTTGATGAATACAATGATGGTTGAAACTTATGTGTTGGGCATTTTCAATAACGCGTGAGTATTGGGTGATTGCGTCTGTTGTATTAGCAGATTATTTTTCAAGATGTTAAATAATCCAATTAGTGGTAGCTTTTCAAGTTGTTAAATTCACCAAATAGTTTCAGTATTGCAGTATAGTCTAATTCAGAGTAACCTCTATTTGCTGCTATGCGATAATATTGTTCGGCCAATGATGAAAAAGCAAGACTTGCATTATTTCTCTTTGCGCATTCATTGAGTAATTGAACGTCCTTTAGCATGTTTTTCAAAAAAAACTTTGGCTCAAAATTATTCCTAATCATCTTCGGGCCTTTTACTTCACTGAGACCTGTCTTAAAATATGTTGAATTTAGGATATCCAGAAAGATTTTTGGATTAGTTTTTGATTTTTTCATAAATATTATTGATTCTGACAATGAGATCGCAATTAATGCTATGTTGAGATTTAATCCAAGTTTTAGATAATTAGCAGCACCATCACGATGGCCCGCATAGAATATTTTCTTGCTGAAACTTGTCAGTATTCGTCTGGATTTTTTCATTATTTTCTTATCTCCTGAGACAATTGATATGACATCGCCCTTCTTTGCTGCGTCGGGACCACCCATTATGGGGGCCTGTATCATCGCGTAACCTTTTCTTTTCATCAGTTCAGCACAATATATGGAATCTTCGGGCAAAACAGTACTGGTGTCTACTATACAGAGTTCATTGTTGTTAGAATAAATCAGCCCATTTTTACCGAATAAGATCTCTCTTACTGCATTACCGTCGGTAACGCTGATAATTACATAATTACATTTCTTGCCTAATTCCGAAGGACTCCCAATGCTGGTAGCATTCTTTCTTACCAGAGCATCGGATCTTTGTTTGGTTCTATTATTAACATAGACCGTAAATCCTTTCTTAATCATTCTCTCGGCTATTGCGGATCCCATTAATCCAGTTCCGATTATCCCAACAATCATTAAAATACTAACTAAATAGTAGAAATTTAAAATTTTTCAATTCCAAGCATACCAATGATATGACTCGGTATTGTTGTGTATATTGTCTATATATTGTCTATTGTATTATTTTGATCCATGCAGATATTCTTTATGATATAATATGGTATCTTAGTAACGTACAGAATCTTTGCTTATTCGAGTACTTTCTTAAAGCCAGTTATAATATTTCATACCAAAGTCCCGTCAATTCATCATGAATTCTGAGCAGTGAAGTGGAAACGGCATAATATTAATTGCCCTCTTAATACTAACAAGTAGATTATGGATAATACTGTTGTAACTATCAATCCGGCAAACGAGCAGGTAATATCAAAGTATGAAAACATGACAGCAGAGCAGGTCACTACTATTGTCAATAAATCAAGAAGTGCATTTAGCGAATGGCGACGGGATGTACGAAAAAGATCTATCATATTGCTACAATTAGCAGAACAATTGCGCAAGGATAAGGAGCGCCTTGCCAGAATTGCAACACAAGAGATGGGAAAACCAATAAAGGAATCCAGGTCCGAGATTGAAAAATGCGCATGGGCAGTAGAATTCTACTCTTATAATGGAGACATACTCCTTAACAATGAATCATTAAACAGCGACGCAAATAAGACAATGATAACATTCCAGCCGCTCGGAGTAGTTGCAAGTATTATGCCGTGGAATTTTCCATATTGGCAGGCATTGCGATTTGCTGCGCCGTCGCTAATGGCAGGAAATACTATAGTGTTGAAACCAGCCAGTGCCACGATGCAATGTGGAATAGAAATAGAAAAGACAATCCTCAATAGTGGTGCATCGGAAGGAGTATTCAGTACTGTAATTGGTAAATCGCAAATAGCAGAAATGTTGATAGATTCGACCATAGATGGAGTAACTTTTACTGGAAGTATTGAAATCGGAGCAAAGGTAGCTCAGCGTGCTACTGGGCGGTTGAAAAAATGTGTTCTGGAACTTGGTGGAAGCGACCCATTTATAGTTCTCGATGATGCGGATATTGAAAAAGCTGCAGAAGGAGCAATCAAAGGTAGATTTCTAAATTGTGGCCAAAGTTGTGTTGCATCGAAAAGATTCATCGTTTCAAGTAAAATCGCAAATGAATTTATCGAGTCATTTGTTGAGAAAACTGAGAAATTAAGAGTTGGTGATCCAATGTCTGACAATACTGACATAGGACCCCTGTCAAGTATCAAGAGTCTTGATAATATTGATTCAATGGTAAAAGATGCAATTAGTAACGGCGCTGAACTCCTGACAGGAGGAGAAAGGATTGGAAGTATAGGAGCGTTCTACAAACCCACAGTTATTAAAAATGTAAATGCAAAAATGAGAGTCTCGAACGAAGAAACTTTTGGACCTATTGCACCAATAATGATTGTGGACGATGATGCTGAGGCAATTAGTGCGGCCAACAATTCTGAATTTGGACTAGGTGGGAGTATCTGGACACGTGACCTAGATAGGGCTCAGAAATTATCAATGGAAATGGAATGTGGAATTGTTACTGTCAATAACATGGTCGCTTCTGATCCCAGAGTTCCCTTTGGAGGTATCAAGCATAGTGGTTTTGGAAGAGAACTTTCAAGATATGGCATGCTTGAATTTGTGAATGTAAAGTCAGTTAGGTTTTATGACAAACTCGGCTATGAGCATCATGTTGAATAGGTATGTCCGATTAAAAAAAATACTATATTCGATTAAGATGATGGCAGGCACTGTTATTTCTGAATAGCTATCGAATCTGAGCTTTCTATAGGTCTGCTCACCCCTCTCCACTATCGTGGAATGGATAAGAAATAGGATGGCATGTACATTAGAATTCTTGAAGTGGCATGGATCTAGTCAGAAACGTAAACTTTGACCTGGCTACCACATGGTGCGTTATTTATGAGATGAACAATTTCTTAAATGTCAGATTGGGCCAATATTTCTAGAAATTTGAAACTTAATTTATTTCAAGCTGGCGTTTTTTTGGCAAAATATTTTAAGGCGGCCGGTGAATAATGGATAAAAAATGACTGAAAATCCAGAGTTGGGCCTAGCTGGAATGTATAGAATTATAAAAAAATCTGGAGGAGAAAGAGTTAGTGAAGAAGCAGCTGACCAATTAAGAAGAATAATTGAAGAGGTCGCAACTAAAATTTCTAATCAAGCAGTAGATCTAAGTCTTCATGCTGGAAGGAAAACTATCAAAGCTGAAGATATCCAACTAGCAGCAAAAAATTTGCTAAACTTAATACATTAGTTATCAAGAAATATTTATGTCGCTAGTTTGTCATGTCAAAAGAAATTCTAATCGTAGCCCTAACCGGGATGCCAGGCGCTGGTAAGACTACGGTTGCAAAATATCTACATCATACGGGTATACCACTTTTGGTTATGGGTGATGTAATAAGAGAAGCTGCAGAGAACCAAGGATTAACCCCTACAAGCGACAATCTTTCAAACTTAATGATAAAACTTAGAAGGAAGAATGGTCCGGGTGCAGTTGCACACTTGATTGTCAATAAGATCAATATAATGAGAAAAGATGATGACAAGTTTAACGTAGTAATAGTTGATGGAATTAGAAGCATGGCAGAAGTAGTGGTTCTGAAGGAAATTGGTAATGTCAAATTGTTAGCTATCCATGGATCAACTTTAACGAGGTATACTCATGTTAAGGAAAGACAACGCTCTGACGTTCCTTCAAACATAGTTGAATTTGACAAACGGGATAAGACTGAGATGGATGTGGGAATAAGCAATGCAATAGCTTTGGCTGACGAAACAATTTCAAACAACGACATTACAATTTCACAATTATGCGAACAAAGTTTCGCTGTGGTCCAAAAATGGATGCAAGAATATGGAATTTAATTAAAGTAGTGGATAATGTTTGATTGAGAAGAATATTGACGATATTCAAAACGAGAATGTCAAGCTTAAAGTAGAAACTGTTCTAAATCCGTCCGAAGATCCAGAAAAGGTGAAAAAGTGTCTCTTAAATATTGCCAATGGATGCAAACCGATACTTTCAGAGGGACACATCGAAGCCACTTGTACTGGCCTTCTATCACTACATCACATCAGAGTTGGAGTTAGATCAAAATCTTCCTTAGGTGTATTGGGAAAATTATTAGAATGGAATAGGAAGGGGAACCTTACGTGGTTCCTACTCAATAAACAAGCCGCATATGAAGATGTGATTTCGCTGGTTGAGAATTATGAAGAATCTCCTCTAGGACCTATCAGAGTTACAATAATCAGCGATAGTTTGGACAGGGTAATAGAATGGCTCTTGTCGAGAACAGACAAAGACAAAGTCAAAGACAGAGAATAAACCAACCTCATTACATTTTGAACGCCTAGACATACCAATAATATGATTATACCAAGGATACCAAGGAAAGGAACAATGGTGCATAATTAACAGAAAATCAAACTTTGACAGAACAACACATCATTTACCCTCATTTTGCAAAATATAACCTCCAAAGTATTGTGCTTCAATCTCAACTATTTCTTTTATATCTTTGGCGGCAGAGTAATCTTCCAATGCGTCGTGGTTTAACTCTAGAAATGTATGGCCCCACTTGAATTTATTTAATAGTGCCCGAGCATATTCCTTTTCTCCAAGTATGTAACAGCAGGCTGACAGGGATTCAACGCTTGATAGTCTACTTAGCCTAGCATAGTTAATTGGATTTCCCGCCAGCAGTCCTGGTATTCTCCTTGGAATTCCTTTTCTCAAATATTTGTGATTTGTCAGTACTCCTTGTGCCCTGTTCCAAGAACAATCAATTACGCAAATGGATTCGACCAATGACTTATCAATTCTGCAAATTACTTCATTGGCAAAGGGATTCAAAACAAGCATATTATTTTGTATAGTTTTGGCGGGTAAGACGGCACCAAATTTTATCAATTTTAAAGCACTGCATTTTTTCGGATCATCTTGATTTAGCATAAGCGCAAAGCATCGTATCAACTGTTATTTCTATAGGATATTTTAATATCAATAAAATAGTTTCGAGTATTTGAATTAACATTGTGAATACAATCGTAAACATTAAAAATCATGAATTTTTGAATAATACAGTTGCCACAATTAAATAAAATCACTGTTTTAGGTTCAGGAATTATGGGTCATGGAATTGCACAGATTTCAGCAATGAATGGATATCAAGTCGTGTTACGCGATATAGAGCAGAAGTTCTTGGACAATGCAATGGATAAAATTAAATGGTCATTGGATAAGCTCGTTGAAAAAAATAAGATAAAAAAAGAAGAGTCTGACAAGATTTTTGGAAGAATAAGACCAATTGTGGAGATTAAAGATGCATTAATTGATACTGATCTACTTATCGAAGCTGTTCCAGAGGATCTAAATCTTAAGAAGAAGGTATATTCAGAAGTGGATCAATTTGCTGAAGAAAAAACTGTGTATGCATCTAATACAAGTACATTACCAATCAGTGAAATATCTCAATTAACAAGTAGACCTAATCGATTCATCGGATTACATTTCTTTAATCCTCCTCAACTTATGAAATTAGTTGAGGTAATTCCGGGAGCAAGAACTGAGAAATCTATTGTAGATCTCGGAATCAATTTGGTAAAATCATTGGGGAAAGAACCTATTTTGTGTAACAAAGACGTTCCAGGGTTTATTGTAAATAGAATATTTATACCGCTAGTTCATGAGGCAGCATACTGCCTAGAATGTGATGGTAAAACTATGACCCAGATTGATTCAGCCGTTAAATTCAAATTGTTTCTACCAATGGGTATATTCGAATTAGCCGACTATACTGGAATTGATGTTATTCACAAAGCGACTGTTGAAATGTATTCTCGAGATAAGAAAGTAATACACCCACACCCCATGATTGCACAATTATTCTCATCAGGAAAACTTGGCAAAAAATCAGGTGATGGATTCTATCCCTATGGAGAAAAGAATTATGAAAGGGTTCCGTTATCTGAAGAGGAAGCAAAACAGTATGACCCGATCAGAGTGTTATCAGTCGCATTAAACAATGCATCATGGCTTATCACGAATAAAGTATGTAATAAAGAGGAGCTCGAATTGGCGCTGAGATTGGGAATGGGTCTTAAAAAGGAGCTTTTTGAGATAGGTAAAGATCATGGTTTTGAAAACATACTAAACACTCTAAATCAATTTAAAAAAGTAAACGAATTATTTTATTCTCCGGACCCTTACCTCGCTACGCTTTCAAAATAAATCAATCCATCAACAACTTGATTTATCCTATGATTGTTTATTTGATTCAAAGAAATCTAAAATAACTCTAACTGCAGAGCGTGCATTTTCCGAAGTCCGTATGAATACTCGCTTTCTATCATCCAGATATCTTCCACCATAGTTTTCAGCGGTGCCTCCACTGCTTGGTATTGTTACCAATATTTTTTTTAGCATGTATCCGACGCAAAGTTCTATCAGTGTACCAACACCGCCTCCTACGGCTATTATGCCATCTGCTGATGATGCCACCATGAAATCTCTGGCATAACCTATTCCTGTTGCAATAACCACATCACAGAATTTGTTTGCATACTGCGCCTCCTCTTGAGGAATAATCCCTACTGTCAATCCTCCCTGATCTTTCGCGCCCTTGCAGGCGTTTTCCATGACGCCGCCAAGTCCTCCACAGATTAATACTGCATTAGCCTTTGCTATCTCGGTACCTACCTCATATGCTGTCTTGTTTGTAATCTCATTTGATTTGTCCTGATTATATCCTATAACTGCAATCTGAAGCCTTTTCATCGTTTTTTCGATAAACTAATTCATATATTTATTATGATATTAGTTTGACGACAGTACTGATGCAATTTCAAGCCTAATGAGGAAAATTTTAATTTAATTAGGCTTTTTTGAGCATTTTTGGAAGGAATAAAACTTGACAATCATTATTTTCATCAAGGTGCAAGAATAATATGTCTCGGAAATATCACAGAGATGAATGAATTACAGAATTAAAGACCCAAAATTAGCTGAAGAAGGAAAGAGAAAAATCGACTGGGCGGAAGTACATATGCCAGTATTGCTAAATCTTAAAAAGAAATTTCTAACAAATAGTCCTTTAAATGGTGTTAAATTTGCAGGATGTCTCCACGTTACAAAAGAGACTGGAGTGTTAATTCGAACGCTGCGGGAGTTGGGAGCGGACTTGACCTGGTGCGGATGCAATCCTTTGAGCACACAGGATGATGTTGCCGCGGCGCTAGTAGACGAAGGTGCCTCAATATATGCAAGCAGAGGTGTATCAAACGAACAGTACTACGAGGACATTCATTCAGCAATGAAGATTAAACCAAATGTTACAATTGATGATGGTGCTGATCTAACTGTGGAAATGCATAACTCGGGAAATTTATCAGAAGTCTTTGGCGGCACAGAAGAAACTACAACTGGAGTTGTTAGATTACGGGCGATGGAAAAAAATGGCAAACTCAAATATCCGATAATGGCGGTCAACGATGCTGAAACAAAACATGATTTTGACAATGTTTATGGAACAGGTCAGTCAGCCCTAGATGGCATAATCAGGGCAACTAATTTACTGATTTCAGGCAAGAATGTGGTGGTCTCAGGATATGGGCATGTGGGTAAAGGTATTGCAAGAAGAGCATCAGGACTCGGAGCCAATGTAATAATAACTGAAATTGACCCGATTGCAGCGTTGAAAGCAAAACTGGATGGATACTCCGTTTTACCCATGGCTTCTGCTGCCATAACCGGGGACCTGTTCATTACTACAACAGGATGCAAGGATGTAATAAGAGAGGAACACTTTTTGATAATGAAAAATGGAGCTATATTAGCCAATGCAGGACATTTTAATGTGGAAATTTCCGTTGACACACTTAAATCAAACTCGGTTAATACAAAACAGATTAATCAGAATACAACAGAGTATGAACTTAAGAAAGGTAACAAACTATATCTCATAGGAGAAGGAAGGCTGGTCAACCTTGTCGCCGCTGAAGGACATCCGTCGGAGGTAATGGATATGAGTTTTGCCAACCAGCTTCTGTCAGCTATTAAATTGATTCAAGTAAAGGGATCGTTATCTCCCGCAGTATATGATATCGAGAGAACGCAGGATCAAGAAATAGCAAAAGCAAAATTAGAATCAATGAATATTAATATAGATACTCTTACTAAAGAACAATACACATATCTGACCGGATTTAGCGAAGGGACGTAACTTACTTTTTTTAACCAAACTTGCATCACAAGATAAAACTTATCAATCTACTTCGGTGAACTCGAGTTATAGTAATTTATATTATTTCTGTCATTGAAGTAAAAAAAGTTTTTATTTCAAACTTTCAACTATTTTTCTAGTTTCATCTAGGCTAAATGCTTTAAGTGTGGTAATACGCACATTTCCTAGCGCGCCAGTCGAAAGTGATACCGACATTGCTAGCTCGTCGCTTGGCAATTCTGCCGTAATTACTAGATCATATTTTCCAAACGTATAGAATATATCATCAAGTTTCCCACCTTTCTTTTCAAGAAATGACTTAAAAGATTCAGCTCGCTTAATTGTATCCTTAACGTTTTTGATTCCTTGATCTGTCCATCTTAAAAGCAAAACATATTTTCCCATAAGGAATGGTTTATGCTCCAAATTATTTATGGGTATCTCTTTGTCATTTAGAGGCTTGTATCACAATCCTTTAACTTCCATAAATACGAATGAAATTTGAGATAGGCATTCTTCACCGGATACCCTTATCTTGTGGGACGGGTAGATATCCCTCTTCCGTCCTATTTACCGAATTATCTCCTTGCTTTGACAAATTCTCATCTTCGAGAAACCAGTTCATAAATTAAATCCTTCCAACCTTAATTTCGGACTATGGACATTAAACCCCGAGATCAAAGCGAAGCCGAAGAATCTAAAACCAGGTACATAGGAGAGAATGACGATTCATACAAACAATACTCAACGAAGAGAATTAATCTAATAAATCGTGTTTTAGAAAATATCAGGAATTCTGATACGAAAATTTGCGATCTTGTAGAATCGAAAATGAAAGAAACAATCATTTCAATTAATCGTACCTATTCAATATCAGAGGCTGATAGACTGCATAGCGAATTAAGAATATTGGATTGGATTTTCTTTAAGGTCTGTAGTATTAATAATAAAATTGCTTAGCTAAATAGTAGTGCCATATTTCTGATTACTATCTATGATTAGACTTATCATTCATAATCTTTTATTCTATAAATCGAATAATATCGTACCATAGTTTTATTTTGATGGAGGTTGCATTTGATCTCTGCTCATCGGCCTCTTGCCATGTTTTAACTTTATTATAATTTGTTTAACTTGATACATAAGATGCGTCAAGTAATTCTAGAAAAGAAATATCATTACGGCATGTGCTCATTTGCCCTTTGCCAATCATGTTACTGGACCGCAACAACTTTTACCAACATATTTGAATGTCCTATTTGTCATTCCAATAAGGTTGAATTTATCCCTTTGAATTTGGATGAAAAGTATGAATACATTATAGATCAAAATAAGGGTCTCGAGGTTAAGTTTTCTACATGTGTTTAGAATTTTCACAAATTACTGATCATTACTAGATAACGTAAACCACGCTTCAAATTGTTGTGGGCGCACAATTCATTACCATATTTTACGTCACTTGTTCTTAACTATTGCTTAAATTAGATCCTGAAATCTTAATTATCTAATTCAGATATGGTAATTACCAAAACGGATATTGGAATTGGAGGTGTTGCGTCATGCATGATTACCCTCCTTTGTCAAATGTCTCGTGATGGACTACTCATAGCAAAAATTGACACCACCTGATGGGCCGAATCTTATCCAATCGAAAAGGCCCATCAGTTCTTGATAAATTAATTACTGGAGAATACTAATATTGTAACAAAATTTCCTTTTTTTTTGTTATTTGTTTCTTGTTAAGTGTCTTGACACTTTTCTGAGCCATGCTGTTTTGATTTATGTATTTCCTTGAAGTAGTTTTTAACTTATCTTATTACCAATTCCGGTAAGTGGCCTAGGCTCAATTAAAGTTCCATTAAGATATTAATTGGGAAAATATTAATAAAATTCGGGATGGGTGGTCTAGCCCGGTTATGATACCTGTCTCACACACAGGTGGTCGAGAGTTCAAATCTCTCCCCATCCATTCTTTTTATTCCGGCCAATAATTCTAGACACCAAATTTATCGATTGATCGAGCATATCTAAAACGGGAGTAAATTACCGTTTTATTGAGTCTAAAATGCCAAAAATAGTTATATCCATAAAAAATATATGGTTTTAAAAAAGGAATTAAAATAGTATTGAAAAGAGAAGTTCTAAATTATCCTGATAAAAAGCAGGTTTCTGCGAAATCCAACCCAAGGTGGGGAAAAGAGGAAGAAACAGAGATTTTTGTTCAGAATGTGAAACTTTTTAGAAAGGGAAAGATAAGTGAAGATGATTTTCGCCGTTTTCGTCTTCAACATGGAGCATATGGCTCTAGGCTCCAGCAAAATTATAGCATGGTAAGAATCAAGGTGCCCAGCGGAGAAATGACTCCGGAACAATTAGAAAAAATTGCCTCACTGTCTGAAGCTTTTTCAATTGGATCTGCTCATGTTTCGACTCGTCAAAACATTCAACTTCACTGGGTACAACTTGAAGATGTAAGTGAGGTTATGCGTGGCCTCGTTGAAGTTGGTTTAACGACAAGAGAAGCCTGTGGAAACACCGTCAGGAATGTCATGTGTAGCCACTTTGCTGGTGTCTGTCCAGACGAAGAATTCGATTCAACTCCTTATTCAAAAGCGATAGCCCGATTCTTTCTTAGGAATCCAGTGTGCCAGAATTTGCCAAGAAAATTCAAAATCAACTTCGCATGCTGCTCTCATCATGGTCTAGTGAGGATTGCAGATATCGGTTTGATTCCCGCAATAAAGGATGGAAACAATGGATTCAAGGTTTACTTGGGAGGTGGTCTTGGTGCTGCATCGTTTATAGGACATCTATTGGAAGAATTTACTTCGGAAGTTAGACTAGTCTCTACTTGCATGGCAGTGGTAAGATTATTTGATAGACTTGGGAATCGTGAAAATATGGCGAGAAATAGAATGAGATATCTCGTAAATGAAATGGGCTGGGAAAAATTCCAGAAATTGGTAATCAAAGAAAGATCAAATGTGGAAATGACTGTTTCACTTGAAACTCTAAGTAGATACAAAGTGGAAACGGAACCGCAGAATATGAGGCAATCACCTAATGGTAAGAAATTACCACTTCTTAATGAAAAAGTGAACGTCAATAGCGACCCCTATAAAAGATGGCTTCATACAAATGTTGTCTCGCAGAAGCAAAATGGTTACTTTGTTGTCTTTATTACTTTAGGGGCAGGTGATATTACCGCTAGTCAGCTTCGGTCCCTTGCAAAGACTATTCGTAATTATTCTGGCGAAGGTTGTGCTAGAAATACTCCGAATCAGAATTTTGCAATTAGGTTCATTAAAGCAAAAGATCTACCAGAATTTTACAACGATCTTGCCAAGATTGGCCTTGCAAATCCCGGGGCATTGACAATGTCATCAGCTGTTGGATGTTCTGGTACCACTTCATGTAATTTAGCAATCACTAACTCTCACAGATTGGCAAAAGAAATACAGTCGAAATTCATTGAACTTGGATTGGATACAGCCGATGATTTAAGAGATTCAACAATCAAAATAAGTGGATGTCCAAATTCATGTGGACAACACGAGATTGCAACTATTGGATTCTATGGAGGAGCATCAAGAATAGAGGGAACTATGACTCCAACATATACAATGATGTTTGGCGGAAGAGATGGTGAAGACGGGCTATTGGGTAAAACAGTAATGCGTGTACCGGCTAAACGAGTCATACCTGCCTTGACAAAGATAATTGAAATATATAGAAAAGAACGGACTGAAAACGAGTCGCTTTCTGTGTGGATAGGTAAATTGATTAACGGTGCAATTAATGTGAAAAGTCAAATAAAGAATTTGGATGATATGAAAACCATTTTGATGTCGACAACATCATTACCGAGTGCCGAAGAGGACCCAGATGCATATATGGATTATGGTAACGATATGAAATTTAGTGCAAAAACAGCAAGAGGAGAATGTGCAGCTTGAAATACAATACTAAGGAAAAAAAAACTAAAAATATTTTGGCAAAGGCTCATGAGCTCAACAATACGCATGATGTTGTAACAAGTTCAGATATTCTTAGAACATTGATTAGGAAAAATTCAGTAAGAGTCGTAGATGTTAGGAAAGAGGATGAATATAGAAGAGAACATATCAAAACTGCAGTGTCTCTTCCACTTGCAAAGGTACTTGAAAATGATGCTCCAGAAAGAATCGTTCATCTATTAGAAGAGCTAGGAATTTCGGATAAGACTCCGGTTGTAGTTTATGATGATACTTTTGGAGCCCTTGCTGCGAGAGTTGCATGGACATTTCAGTATGTAGGACATTCAAACACATCCTTACTCGAAACAACTTTTACCAAATGGAAAAGTTATGGATTTGAAACAGAAAAAAAAATTAATGAATTTGCTTCCGTAAAGCATTCACTCAAAGTAAATAACAAAATATACGCTAATTACGATGAGGTGGAGAAAGCAAAAAGTGAGCAAAATAAGATCTTAGTAGATTCAAGAGAACGCCTAAATTTTTTGAGCGAACATATTCCGGGAGCTACTAACTTACCGTATACAATGTTAGGAACTGCTGATTCCATATTAAGAAGACCTCAAGAAATTAAGCGATTTATGGAAAACAGGGGGATTTCAACAGATGACGAAGTTATTACTTACTGTGGAAGTGTTGGAACTCTGTCAGGACTTGCATACTACGCACTGAGAATTGGTGGAGTTAAAAAAATCCGATTGTACTCAAGATCATTTAAAGAATGGAAAAAATTAGGAAAACCCATAGAAGAATTTAAGGATGCGAATTTCTGGGATCTCTCAGCAGAGTAATTCCATTTAATTTCAGCACACCAACTCATTTTACATATTTATTCCGTAGTAGTTTTTAGATATTTCAAGAGTTTTATGGCGTCACGAGCTTTTAAGCTCTCCCTATTTTTCATAATATAAGATCTAAACTTTTCAATTTTGTCATAAATCGATGGAAATCGCTGTTGGGACAGCTGTAAGATATCTTCATAATTTCTGTATGGAAAGTAAATACTCTTTGCTACCTTTGCAAGAATTATTTTGGACTCTCTGTCAATAATCCCCTTCTTATACGCCAAAAAAAGATTAAACCTAATGTCAATCATTGCCTCCGACTGGAGGATGTTTTTATCTCGGACAAAGGTAACTGCTACTTCATCATCAGCATTTATGATACCATTTTTGTACAATTGAAAAATTTTGCCGATACCTTTCATTCCAAATTTTTCTAATTCCACTGCCCTTAACGCTCCTAGACTGGACGCGCCAATTAGTTCAATGTTTTTTCTTGTGGCAAGATGATATACTTCAATAGGAGAGGGTGGATAATCATGCAAAAACACTCCATCTATAAACCCTATTGATTTTTTTTCGTCAGTTACCCGCGACAATCTCAAAAAATCACCTTTCTTCGCAGGATCTCGGTAATCTGCATCAAGTGTCTTTATTGCTACATCTCTGCTAAGAGTTGGCCCGAGAAATACTATGGGCTGATTCATATCCGACATAATTCCCTCCCTCTTTTTCCGATTACAGCTTTAGTTATTTTGAATGTTTCAAGTCCTGGTACTATTGTTCTTACAACTGGTATCTTAATTTTAGGATTTGTGAGATCTATTACTATTGCTTGGTTCAAACCATTTGAGATTAATCTTGAAATAATAAATTTAATATCATCTAAAATGTCATCATAAACGTAAGACTTTATTTCTGAGAATTTGACAGTATTTTTTGATTTCATAAATTGCCATGTCTTTTTTTCATCACTATTGCTGTTACCATAGGAAATTTTCCGGAGATCATCTCTTGCACCCTGAATGTTTGCAGCACGGGTTTGTGAAACTTCCGTTATTGCTCTTAGCAAAGCAATTCTTGCGTCAGGATGGGTTCCGTGACCTTCTGCAAGATACCCGTAATCTTCAGTAATCCATTCAATACTGCTTGCATTAAAAGTCGGCACTCCTATAGGAGACGTAATATCTTTAATTATCAGAGGTATATTTGTATCATTAAATTTTTTTGCTAGGTCTGCAACCGGTTTAAAATCAATGTTTGAAATGTCGACATCCGGATAATTGAAATCACTATCTACGAATTCTTTACCATCTACAGAATCTATTTCTAGTCCGTTGTCTGATAAATATTTTGTTATTGATTTAAGAATACTATAGGGTAATGCGCTTGAATTTAATTCGGCCAGACTCGTAGCATCTCTTTCTATAACTTCACATAGTGAGTGACAAATCGCTTCCTCTAATACGTTCCCTGATGCAAGACCATTAGTATGATGATACGCAAATGGGTTTACTGCTGGGGGTACTGGAGTGTACCTAAATAACGCAAGAGGGGCAGGAATTAGAATTTGCTCTTTTTGTATCAAATCGTAACCCGGAAGGAAATCCATAATCATCTCCTCATCATATTCAAAAAGCGTTGGTTCGACCACATTGGTAGGATAGAGTGTGTTTGACATTTTTGAAACGTCCCTAAAAGATCCTTGAATCATCTTTTTTTGATTATTAGAGGGTAATGAACTATATCTTTCAATACTTTCCATCAATGCACTTGCTTTTGCATCCAGTCTAGTAGCACCCTTTCCACTATAAACCCAAATATAATCTTCGGTGCCAGGTAGAACAGCTGAAAAATTCGGTATCCTTAGAACATCCATATCTGTTATATCTGCAAGCCGTGTTATTCCAATATCTCGAGAAATTGGAAGAATAGTACTTAGGGTTTCCTGTACTGTTTTTGTTCTTGATGACACTTTACCCCCCAATTTCATCTGGCTTCTGAGCAATATTGGCTCAAGCTCCATAAGAAATTTGAATATTAGGTATCAATATCAATTTTACTAAAGTTAGAAATACCGGATAAATGATAAAATTAGATAACTTGGAATATACTGCTAACGATGTAAAGGCCCTTAGCGATATTGTTCATCTGGCACATTCGGACCCTGCGTTTAGAGTAGAATTTTTCAAAAATCCTAAAAAAACTATGGAGAAATATGATGTTTCAGATAAGACAAAAACTCTGGTTTTGAAATTTTTTGATGAAATGAAAATTTAGACTGGATTTAATTGGATTGGATTGGATTACTTGAAGTAATTTTGATTTTCAAACAACTAGTGGAAGATAAATGTACCCCGTTTCTGACCCACAACTAGTCATTGATAGCCGTACATTCAAATGTACACCTCGTAGTGCACTCTCTACCGGGGCTACTTGTCAACTTACTCAATTTGCTTCGCATATACCTAACTAATCAGATAATGCTCACAAATCAATAATCGACCAAGTGAGTTTAACAAGGATTTGAATTTTATTTAAAGTTTTAATTTTAACTAGGCGAGATGCACAAGGCTTGACTAGTTTGAACTCTGTTACAGCATATGGTTGCGGGTCTTTATGGTATATGCGGTTACTTCGCTCTAACCGGCATTTGAACAGGAAATTCTTTTTTAAATTTGTCGTGAATTGCAACTAATTCCTTATTTAGATTAACTTTTATTATTCCTTCTTTTAAAGCACAACCCATAAGATCTTTTTCAATCATAAAAGGCGGAAATTTGTCAGGAACCTTTTCTTGTAACTCTTGCATGACCATTTGAATTTTCGGAACGGCAAGTTCAGATTCCAAACTTACTTTAGAATGATCAAGAATTTTTAATAAAAGATTTACTATCCGTTTATATAGTAATTGGGTATCGTTAGGGTCGTGAGTTTTACTAGAATAAATTAATAGCACCTCAAGCATATTTTTAATATTGGAAACATGCCAGGTAAGATCCGCTTTTAAATCAGCCAAATCGTTACTAAGAAGTGGTGCGTTTAGATTTTCCAGGGTTGGTCTTTCTGAGCGATCCTTCTTTGTACCCTTATATTGATCCATTAATTTGGAAATATTTGAAATAGAATTGTCAAGATGTTCTACATATTGCTCCATAATAGATAACATAGCGCTTATACGATTGAATTGGTTCTTATCATTGATGTACATCTTATGAAAACCTCTTTCGCCCTCTTTCAATGAGTCTCTTATTTCGTCCATCCTCCTAAGTTGCCCTATTTTCCGAACAGTAGTCATTTTAGAACACACACCATTCTGATACATGGCGTCGAATACTTGTTTCTCTGAACATCCTGCATTGTTTTTGATGTAATCTATTATTGCTTTATGATGTTCGTCTAATCGTTCACCTGATAAATGTCTCAATCGCATAAATACATACTTGCATACATAACTCTATGTATTAAATATTACCTGTTGCTAAATATCGATACCAAATATGCATCAAAAGGCACCGATCGTAATCAAAAATCAAACACGAGATCTCATGAAAAAGGTGGCTAGGAAGGAACAAACATATGATGACTTAATCCTCGAATTAATCCAGCTCAAACAGAATCAAGAGGAAGTTCACAGTTGAGTTACGACAATCTAACAAAAATAATTGATAAGGCGGAGTTACTTATCGATACTATATGCAAACATCTATCGCTAGAAAATTGCGAACATTGTAAGAATCTTCTGAGGGAGAGTTTTAATGATAGAAATTGATGTAGGGCCGGCTAGACCTAACACCATAGATAAATCATCACTGATCAGGAGACCGAAAAAATAATGACGACAGAAGAATTATTAGAGTCCATCAGAGATAAACATTACTGTATTTGCTATCATTATGTAAAGGAGATAATCGAACTTAAAGATGAGATCGCCTGTCTTCAGAAAAATATCGCAAACCTCCGCAAAGAACTATTTTCAACACCAGAAGTGTCCAGAAATATAGACAGGAGTTTTTGGATACACAGGTGACGAGAATGGCTTTTAATAATTACCTTCCACCAAAGACTTACTCGTTCCTAGTCAAAGTAGCGGAGGAGAATGAGTTATCTGTTAAGGAAGTTCAAAGAATATTTCTTAACAGGATAGCATCTGATTTGGGCTTTAATTGTGACCATCTGAGGATAGGTTTTGCAAAAGAAGATCCAGACCATAAGCCCTATTGTAAGGACTGCTGGACTAGACTGAAGACCATAAGACCTCCTACGGTTAATGGAAGAAAGGTTGTTAAACGAGGAGAATATTGGCCATTGGAGACCTTCCTCGATAGATTCTACAAAGACCAAGTGAAAAAAAGAGTTACTTCTGAATACTTGATCTTCAAAAATGAAAATTAAAAATCAGATATTATATAATATATATTATATGATATATAATGTAACAAAAAAATTAATATCAAAAATTTTTTTCACATTGGATATTGCGACACTCTTGGAATTTACAGATCTAAGAAAATGATTCCTTCGGGAGTAAGAGGAGACAAAAGAGGCTGGCATCAGGTTCGCACAATCAAAGTAAGATTCAGAGAACTATTGGCAGACTTTAAGTCAAATAAGGAAATTATGAGGGAATTAGGATCGAGGAAGAGAACGTTTTATCGATACAAGTCAATTATAATAGAAGAAGATAGAATGTTGTGGAGAAAAATGGTGAATGGGGAAGTTTAGTTAAATCATAGGCGCGGCATATTAATGGTGTTGCAGCAGTTGAACGTTGAATAAGAAAAGGATCATCATGAACCATGAGGGCATATGAGTGATAATTTCGACAAAATTATGAAATAATGATTTTTCTCGCGCTCAATATATGGCAGTTTGTGACACTATTTTGATGGCATGTTGATCTTTTTAATCGGGTAAATCTTGCCTTTAGTACTTTCATTATGTACCCTTAACCACAATACGAACATACTTTATCTTTGAGTTATATTGGATAGTGCATTTAATCATAGTAACGCCTCTGTTTATGGCACAAAATGGCACATAGTTTGGTTCATTATATTAGACTTTATTGGACTTTAATTGTCAGTTTATGTCAGATATTGTCAGTTAAATTATGGTCACTTAGCGCTGAATCTAGGTGGTAGTATCTTTGTGTGGAACTTTATGCAATTTTATACAGTTCGATTATATTGCACTTTATGGCGTAGTTCGGTGAATAAGTTTTGATTGTTCAGGAACCAGGTCGCATATAATCGCATAAAAATAATTCAGGTTCTTCATTTTTAGATTGTGTAGGTTATTAGCTGGTCTTTCTTTTGGCCGATTTTAAGATATAATTGCATCCGAACTATCTATGTAGTCTTTTCATGCTGTATCTGTAAGTAAAGTAATACAGGATCGCTCCAATCATAATCACTACAGGTCCTATTATTGGGTATGACGTTGCAAATGGAGCCTTGGTCTCTGAAGACAGCTCGAGAATAAATTCCGCTGTGAATACGATTCCTATTAATATTAACAGAACACCAAAAAAATAACCCGTTACCTGAATTGCCCTCGCCAACTGAGAAGTGTCTTATTAATATATAATTAAAACATTCCCTTGTGAATGGTAATATGCTGATCAAATATAATGTGTACCGTTTGATACCGAATGATACCGAACTAGTTCGAAATGCTATAAATTGACTAACGCTCGCTCTTAATTAACCTGTTAAAAATACCGTTTTGACCTTTATGCGGAAAGATCATAACGATAATCTTCAGGTTGTATGAAATAAAGATTTTGAAGCAATTTAGAATTTCTTTCCGCACTTACCGCAGAATGAAACGCCATTCACATTTGGAGTCTTACAACTTTCACAGACCAGTTGGATCTTGTTTCCACATTTAGTGCAATATTCTGACGAGCGAACATTTGCGGAATCACAATAAGGACATATAATGTTTCCATCTCCTGGTAAGAACCTTATTTTATCGTACTCTTTTCCTGCATCATCTCCAGGTAGGAGCCTTCTTTTATCGTACTCTTTTCCCGCATCATAAATCTGCCAAATGAAGAAAATCAGAATAGGTATAAATCCGGAGACACCCATCAATGAAAATGAAACAAATCCTATAATTAATGCAGCAATTAGTATAACTGCTCCCCTGGCAAGATTTCCTAGATACATCTGGCCAACACCAGCGATAAGGAAACTTAGCACGTATGCAGTGCCTTTGCTCTTAGCCATTTAATTGAGGTATTCGTCAGGATGGTTATAAGAATTACTGGCTCATGACTTAACCTGATTTTAATATAAATGATGTACATGAGCGTGAAAATGCTTTTGGATGAAAGTGCCGGATTGTAAATTTAAGCGCTACTTGGTTAAAGTAAACTTTAGAAATCAAGAGTAAACTAGAGTTATATCTTAAGATAAGAAAATTGTGCCAGCAGACAATAAAGAAAAACCAAAAATTTGTAAGGAATTCATTTTTGGTAAAATCAACTATTTGTTAAATTCCCTATACATCAGACCCTTCGCAGCATCCACACAAATGTTTATCGACCCTGCATCTATGGATCCTAGTCCATATGATTTCATTCTTTGGATGCACTCCGATCTTATCATACTGTCATAATCTCCGGCAAGTAGTTTATCTGAGGCTTTTCTTTTTGCATTAATTTCAGAAAATGGATCATATATTGTGGTTACAATAATTTTGTACAGTACAAGTATAACAATTGTCAGAAGTACTCCAAGTATTACATATCGAATTTTATTGTTCATTTATTAATCCAAAAACGTGAGGTCATTTATTGACCTGTTTCAATCTGTGGTATCGGTATTACTGCTCTTGTAGATCTGGGCATTTTCTACATAACCTTCTGTACCATCAGGATTATTCCATTGTAATGAAATCTCGTAATGGTCCATTCCCTTAAAGTTTTGGCTATCTGATGATAACTCAAAAGAAGATCTCTGGTTGGCTTTAAGAGTAGTGGCTGTTGCATATACATAATCAGTTCCTATAATATTTCCATTTTTATCAAAAGTATCTACCACAATTTTCACAAACTCGGCCGTATCATTGCCAATGTTCTTGACTTGTCCCACTAAATCACGATATCCAAAAGATGCCTTCTTTAGTTTTTGACTTAACAATACGATCTCAGGAGCATTGGCGTTATCTGTTGCAGTAGAGTTTGATGTTGTTGTATCGGAGGAATTTGTTCCTGAGTCCTCAAAAAATTGACCGTGCACAATATTTGCGCTTTGGAATAGCAAACCACCGCTGAATAATGCAAAAGTAAGGATTACTGTTGGAGCCGCTGATTTGAAACTAAACATAGCATTTTTCTTTGTCTGTGGAATAAAAAACTTTTTGGTGTATTATTAGATTTTCTAATATAATTATCAAAAAAAGCCCACAAGACTTAATTATTTATTGAAATATCCCAAGAATATGAAATTTGCCTTGGGTGATAATTGCAATAGTCTTGTTTGCCTGTGTGACACCAATTGATGTACAAGCGCAAAAAGCCTGCAAGTCTTACACCGTAGAGGGTGAAATTTTCATTTCAATATCCATCAAATTGGAAATTAGAAGAAAGAGAAAACAGGTTTTCAACGGTGGATGTGGTACTTAAATATAGTAACAATGATGTCCAAGTTGTATTTGAAGGGGGTAAGATATCAGAGCTTGGGAATCCAACTGATAACAATTTATTAGAATCATTAAAAGGAAAAATAGAAGAAAAGAAATATGGAAAAGTGTTTGAATCGGGATTGGACAAAAATGCCATCAATAATGGGACTGCACCATACGTAACAGGAACATACACAACTGAACCTCTTTTTGGATCTGCACTTAATATGGTTATATTGGCAACGGTTGTTCACGTAAACAATGAAGAGGTCGTTATATTGAGATACGTGGCCGAGGAGAACAACTTTGATAAGTATTTACCAAAGGTAAAACAAGTCATAAAATCGATTTCGCCTGTTACTACAATTGCCTTGAATAATGTCGATTAGCCATGATGCCCTTTTATCACGGCAAAAGCAAAGGGGCATCTATTGGGGGTGACGCTCATACAAAACTTGTGATCTTAGCGTTTATAGGCTTATTTGTATTTCTGCATCTATCAAGTCTGGATGAATCCTTCGCGTTACAATATACAAACCACACTAGGACAAATACCTAATTAAATTTCAGTATCCTTCGACCTGGCAGATTAGTGAGAAAAGCAATAGATTTGATGAGTATGCAGATATAAGAATCAGCGATGCATCCGTAGCGGACGGATCTATATTCATTTCTGTAAATCACCATACGAAAAAATCCTCTGACGAGTCGGCTATTCAAACCATAACGGAAAGTCGTCTGGACTCAATCATACGGGATCCGTCTTGCGAATGCAGAGTGATTGAAAGTCCTTCTTATCTACACATAGACGGACACTCAACAGGAACGTTCGTCTATACCAGATTTGAAGATTCTTTACGGTACGCTTCACAGGTTTGGTATATCTTACTACCTGATCGTGACTACGTTGTACAATTTACATCTAGTGTTGACGCATTTGATAAAACTGAATATATTAAAGTCCGTGAAACATTTATCAAACCAGTAAAGGTATTGAAAAGTAATAGATAATTAACAATTAAGATTGTTGTGAATTCCTGGATTCGTTTTACAGGGATCACAGCAACAATAGACATCTTAACTTAATATATCCAGAAAACTTGATCAAAAAATGAAAATAAAAATTCAAATATTATATAATATACATAAATATAATAAATTTTTTGAACTATTCCCGTATCATTTCAAATTCTGTTTCAGGTAACAACAATTCTTTTCCAACACTTGGTAAAGCAACAGAATTAGATTACCGGATTGGTGTCTGAATTCCGAATATGGATAATAAATGTTTCTTATTTATCTAATACTAACTCTACAAATAAGAAAATAGCGCCCGAAATGCCAAGGCAACAATAAATCCCTTCCAGAAACCCGACAAAAAGTAACTCGTCATTTTCTATGGCGCTGACATATTGCTCATAATAATTTTCTGACATTCTTCCCAAGTCGTACTTCTGTTTTGTATGCACTCATTATAGGTAACAAAACTATCGGTATTGTTATTGTCTAGGATATCTTCACATGCTTCATTCGTCTTATTCTGCAGACATGCGTGATATCGATCAATATTGGCTTGATTTTGTTTGTTTATTGCTTCTTGTTGTAACAGTTGATTCCCCTTGATGATGATTTGTTCATGTTCATACGCTTCTTTAATTGACTTACAAGTTTCCCCCTTAAAACCTGGTGGTAAAAAACCCTTATCAATTAAATCGTCTATTGGATTCTGTCTACCTGCATTTTGAAAACAATAGTCTATCAAGGCTTTTCTTTCTTCTTGTGTCATGTTTTGTCCATGAACTATCTCTGCAATATTCAAAGTTACTGCTACTAAACAAACAGCACATAGCCAGGATCTAAATAGCATTCAAAGATTTGAAGTGAGAGAGAAGTTATTAACTATTTCACTCCCTTCCTAAAGATGACTTTCTATTTTAAATTCTATTTGTATAATGACGATATGGGCATAGAACAAACATTGGAAAATGAAACTCGGGAGGCTAGTTAGATGGATGGATACAGCCGACGGAGTTTGCAAAAGAGATCTTGTTAAAAAGATCGGATTGATAACTTGGGTTTTAGAAAATATGAAAAGTCCAAATATTTGTGCGGTTATTGAATCCAAAATGAATGAAATTATAGACAAAATAAATAAAACAGATTCCATTTTTGAAGCCGATCCACTAGATAGGGAACTAAGAATACAGGATTGGATTTTCTAAAAGTTCTCTTCAGGGATAGCACATGTGATATTATAGTTAAATAGAATTAACGCTAATATATCTGACTCTGACTTGGCTTTATTCGATTTTATTAGACAAATCCAACATTTGTACCATCTGTTGTCACTTGATTAGACAGAAAGTAAATAATATTTATATCGATTAATCCATTTTTGATAGGATGATGCCGTACGTTTCCCCGAGTTTTCAATTAAACGCGTTTAACTGCCCCCTTTGCAATGCATATAGCGTACAATTATGGCATACGATTAACGGTATCAAAAAAGAAGGTTATCAGGCTTATTATCCAACACTACTAGAAAATGTAAATGTCTGTATATGTGGTTTCTGCAATAAATATACTATATGGGTTGATAGAAAAATGATTCACCCGGTAATTAATGGCGCACCTTTACCACATCCAGATATGCCAGATCAGATCAAGGAAATATATGAAGAAGCGAGAGGAATCACATCTAAATCTGCTAGAAGTTCATGTGCTTTGCTTAGAGTAGCATTAGAAAATCTTGTAGATTTGATAATAGGCAAAAATAATAAGTCTCTTAATGAAAACATAGGCCAACTAGTCAAACAGGGAAGATTACCCGAAAGAATCCAGAAATCGATGGACATTCTAAGAATTACCGCTGATGCGATGTTGCATCCGAATGTTATTGATTTAGAAAATAATGACACATACGAAATAGCAATTGGAATGTTTGATTTACTAAATATCGTTACAAGCATACTAATTAGTGAACCAAAAAAGATAGACGAGTTTTATGACAATCTCCCAGAGCGCCAGAAAGAGGCAATTAATAATAGAGACAATAATAGAACGTAATCGTAGCCTTAGTGGGGAACTAATGTTCCCTACTTTTGATACATCTGTTCCATCTTCAACATCTTTTCCTCTATCCTATCTATTCTTGATTTTTCAATTGTAAGAGTTTTGACTTTCTTTCTTAATCTGTTTTCTTCATTTATTGTTAAAGAATCAATAGCCTTTTCATATTCTGAATACATCTCTTGCTCTGTTGGTCTGTAATAACATGATGCTAGTCCTATCTTATGACCTAATAGCATTTCACGAATCTCAGGATTAAGCCTAGCATTAACTGCTTGAGTAGTAAAGAACTTGCGAAATCCGTGCGCAATCGGAATATCTTTATTTCGAACGCCACAGCGTTTGGCTATATCGGTTAGCATCCATTGAATACCCTCTCTGGTTACCTGTGTAGATTTCTTAATATGGAATTTGTCACGAATATCGAACTGCTCTCTAATAAGCCAAGAATCATCAGTAAGTTTTTCGCCATAACGTGAGCGCATGTCTAAGTAACTATCTACTGCTTTTTTGCATTCAGGTGTTATGAAAGTTAGGTATTCTTCATTAAAGGTTTCATAAACTGTTAATCTATTTTCTTTTAAATTCTGTAATTTAATTAACGGTAATGCTCCTACTCGAATACCAGAAGATGCCAGTAGTAAAATAACTGCTCTCATTCTTTCATCGGCAATTTCTAGCATTTTAGATATTTCTTCGTGAAGATACGCTCGGTCTTTTTTGATTCTCCTACGTTCCGGCATAAAGCGATTTATCTTTTTGGTATTAAGAACAACATCGTTAATCTTATAATAAGAAACAATGGCCCTAACATAGTTGTCAATTGCACTGAATTGCCTACCTTCCTTTTTCAATTCACAAATAAAACTGATAATCTGAGTTTCAACTATTTTAGGTTCTGTTACAGTTAACTTGTCATATCCATATTTCCTTAAGCAAATATTATAACACTCTCTTGTCTGCTCGCTTCTAATTGACTCTAAAAATAGTTCCAGGCTCACATATTAAGTTGATTTAGGAATTATAAAAGGATAGTATATACTTGTCAACTTACTCAATTGACCAAGTAGGATGAAGATTGTGTCAATTCATTATAAACATTCTGCTTAAATTTGTAAAAGTTCAGTGAGATCAAGATCAAATGCAGCAACGGGCATTTTTATTTTAAAACTATCTATTAGTAAAGGTGAAATTTCTCCTATTTGACCAACAGATTTTCCCTTGCAGAATATATCGGCACTTCTACCCCTAATGTATGATGAGTGCTCTGCAGCTTTCGTTTCAAACGTAGTACCAAAACAAATTTCCATTAGGGTCTGAAGTATACCCTTAATTTCAGTAAATGTAACTCCATTAAAAGCAATAGCACAGCACAAATTCCATTTTTCGGAATTTTTCTGTTCAGGAAGAAAAACTTGTCCAATTTCGAACAATTTTTGTGGATATTCCTCATGAATATTTTTGGATAATGAAAATAACAGTGACGGTAGAAGTGATCTTCTTAAAATATCATGTTCCTCGCTTTTGGAATTGTTAACTGTAAAGAAGTCAGATTTTTCAATTTTCATCTTTCTGAGATGAATATCCTTATTACTCAAAATAAAATTGATATTTTCAACTAATCCCATTCCTATCAAAGCTTGGCGCACTTTATCAAAATAATAATTTTGTTTGCTCTTGTTACCATAAAGTGAAAACTCTGGTAGGCTTGGTTCCATGTTGTAGATACCATAACCAATCGCCACTTCCTCCACAATATCCATCTGATTAAAAATATCGATTCTGTAACTGGGAATCAGGCAATTAAGGTTATTCTCATCAGTAACTTTAGCATCCAATCTGCTTTTTCTCAGGCAGAGTATCACATCATCGTCTGAAAGTGATAAGCCTAGCTTCTTATTGATGTAATCTGTCTTGATGTTATCTAAGATAGCATTTTCCATTGAGTTGAAAGAAGTTGTCATGTTATTATCCCGATTAATGGAGACATTTTCTAAGCTGAATCCTATGTCAGCCAGTGTTGCCGCTATGTTTGCCAAAACCTTGCCCACGGTTGTCTTATCAGTACCAGTAACTTCTACTAACAAATTCTCAACTCCTTCCTTAATGCGTGTATGCTCCGCATTTATGACAGGAGGGAAAGATAGCAAATTTCCCTTGGAATCCATTAAGACCGGAAATACGGATTCTAACAGCAACTCTTTGAATTTTTTGCCAGAGTCGGTTTTCTCTAACACTTCACTCAAAGACAATGAAAAGGAATAATCTAGCGGTACGAATTTCAGGTTAGCAGGCCTTGTTGTGTATACCAGTGGAAATTCAATCGCCTCTAAGTTATGAAATCCTATTGATGCCTTTGACCTTTTTCTCCCTATGCCATTATGCAGATCTTCTTGCATAGAAACAATCTGTTTTATAGTTTTATCACTTAATTTTTGACCTCTAGCAACAATGCTTGCTATGTATGGTCTTATGTTTGATACAGAAGATTCCACATTAATTAAATTCTTATTGTTTTCAATTAAATCAAACTTTGGAATTCCTAGTTCTTTCCCAAGCAGACCGTTCAATGCTCTGGTGATTCCATAATAAGTTGAAAAATCAGGTCGATTTGGACTGTATTCCAATTTAATACACCTATCATCCCTATATTCTATATCTAGTCCTAAAAATGGTAGCATATCAATAGTAAATTCTAAATCAAAGTCAGGAAATAATCTACTGATATCTTCTAGGGGAAATTCTACAACGGGCATATTAATTGTGTCCTTAACCACGATAATTTGTTGTCATAAAGTTCACGTACATCATCTAACCCGTAACGAATCATAGCGATTCGTTCAAGACCTCCTCCCCATGCAAGCACATTGTTCACCATACCAATCGACTGAGTAACCTCCGGTCTGAACATACCCATACCAAACAACTCAATCCACTTTCCTATTTTATCTATATACACCATCGATTGCAGTGACGGTTCGGTATAGGGAAAATATGTTGGCCAGAATTTTACCTTCTCTATGCCCAGCTTGGAATAAAATTGCTTTTGCAGACCCATCAAATCTCTCAAACTTATGGATTCACCTATTACAATTCCTTCGATCTGATGAAATTCCATTAAATGTTTGTAAGACATTTTTTCATTCCTAAAAACTCGTCCAATAGAAAAGATCCGCCCATATGTTGGCATATTGTCTGAAAGATATTTTATAGTAACCGGAGTAGTATGTGTACGAAGAACGGTATTCTTTGCTTTTTCCAGGTTCCAGTTGTAATTCCATTCATTCTTGTGAAAATTCGCAACTTTGTTACTGATCGTAGAATTAATATTTTCATCAATTAAATTTGACAGATAGAATGTATCTTGCATATCCCGGGCTGGATGATCTTGGGGAGTAAATAGTACATCAAAGTTCCAAAAACAAGATTGAATAGTTGATCCTTCGATTTCAGAAAATCCCATAGAAACAAAAATTTCTCTGATTTCAGCAATAATGTCGGTCAGGGGATGTGTTCTTCCCATGAGCAAAGTGCGTACGGGCGAAGTAACGTCTATTTGTGTAAAATTCTCATTTTTCCATTTACCACTTTTAAGTATCTCAGACGTGAGTGTCCCTATCTCATTATTTTCGTCTAGATTAATCTTAGGCACAAGGTTTTTCCCTTCCTTCGTTAGAGAAACAAGGAAGGATTTTTCAACATTCTCCTTAATATAGCCAGGACGATTCTTCAAGAGAGTAAATCCTTGTAATTCGTCCTTAGATAATTGGGCAAGTTTGATCCTTCTCAATTTTGACAATTGATTTAACAAAATCTCTTCGAATGATAGACTCTCAGAATTATTTGTAGTCTTCAGAATGTCAGATTCTTTCGTCAACCATCCATTTCTAATGGCATTTTTTATTCCTACACCGAATTCACTATTTGATATATGGCATTGCTTAGCAAACTCACCAATCTTGACACTTTTTTGACCTGTTTTTTTTATCTCATTAATTATTCTTCTTTCTGGTAATGTTACAATATCTGTTGATTGACTCTTTTCTTTAGAATCTTTATTTTCTGACTCGGGAATTAGTTCTAATATTGATTCCTTTTGAATAGAAATGGATACCATTCCCTTGTACTTTAGCCACTCAATACCGCGTCTTACATTATCCAGTGAAAGGCTTGTAAGGACAGCAAGTTTCTCAATCTCCGCATGATCGTCATTTACAAGTGAAAGAAGAATTTTTTTCTCTATTTTATGCAAATTTAATTCCGTCATTTAAATATGGATCAGAAATTGATGGAATACTTTTTAAACGTTTAAAGCTCTCGATTTGTTGTATATATAGGAAAATGAGCGAATCATTCAAAGAGAATTCTGATGATTTTGAAGTTACCCCGTGGAAAGTCGAGGGATCCGTAGATTATGCTCGATTAATAAAAAAATTCGGAACTCAAGAAATTACTAACGAATTACTTGAAAAAATCGAATCCTTTACAGGTGAGTTACATCCTTTACTTAAATACAAATTCTTTTTTTCACATAGAGACCTTGATTGGATACTAAACAAGTATGATAATAATGAAAAATTTTACTTGTATACTGGAAGAGGACCATCCGGTATGGTTCATCTAGGACATCTGATGCCATGGTTCCTGACCAAACATTTGCAAGATAAATTTGATGCAAATCTTCTGTTTCAGATAACTGATGATGAAAAGTTCTTGTTTGGAAATCAAACGATGGATGAAATCAAGAAGAACGTCTATGAGAATATCCTTGACATAATTGCAATTGGTTTTAAAAAGAGTAAAACGAAAATTATTATTAATTCGAGACATATCAAGCATCTTTATTCAACTTCACTTGAAATAGCAAAAAGGATAACGTTTTCAACAGCAAAAAGCGTATTCGGTTTTACGAATTCAACTAATATCGGAATGATTGGTTTTCCCTCGCTTCAGGCTGTCCCCTGTTTTCTTCCGTCAATTATCGAAGGAAAACCTACTCCTGTACTTATACCCGCTGCAATAGATCAGGACCCCTATTGGAGATTGACACGAGATATTGCAGAAAAAATTGGATTTTATAAGCCTGCTCAGATACATAGTAAATTTTTGCCGAGTCTACAAACAATAGGAAAGATGTCATCATCAAGTCCTGAAACCGCGATATTCACCACAGACGAAACAAAAATAATAGAAGAGAAAATATCAAATGCTTTCACTGGAGGTCAACCTACTATTGCACTTCAGAAAAAATTGGGTGGAAATCCTAGCGTATGTACCGTATTCTCATATCTCAAATTTTTATTTGACACCCCTACAGAATCAAATGAAAGAGAACTAAAATGCAGGAGCGGAAATCTACTTTGTGGAGAATGTAAACATGATTTGTCCGACGATTCCACTGCATTTATATCAATGTTCCAGGAGCGGAGAGAAAAAGCGAAAGACATTGTTTCCGATTTTATGTATAGTGAGGAAAGTTAATCGGTTGGAAAAAGTGACGAGATTTGAATGTCTTGACTCGTACGAAACCGAAAAATTAGGTAGTATGTTATTGCCTGACAAAGATAGTGTCCACTTTGTGATTGAAGTTATTAAAATCATTGATAATGAGATAATACTGATGTTAAAAGACAAGTCATGTCATGTTGTTCTTATGAAGGATAACATAAATGCAGTTAAATTAAGGGAATTTATAGGAGAATTAATATTCGGAACTATGATAGTTATTAGGACATTTGGGCAGGAAAATATCTTGAATGTTGTCCATGCTTAATTTTAAGTGAATTACTTTTCCAATATCTTAAAGGTCCAAACAGACTAAATCAGTTCTGAATGTCTACATTTACAGAGAAATCAAGAATCATGAAATTCCACTAATCAATTCAAGATAGTTTTTTTCCATTCCAGTCTATTTCACCATGTCTTATTCTTGTTGAAGATATCACTTTACCTTCATGATCCTCTACTAATGGAACAATAACAATTTCCAATTTCCCAATATTTTTTGATTCTCTTAAATTATTAATTTTAAGACAATTCTCCTTAGATGATTCAGTGGTAACGATAGCCTCCACTTCCCTATTCAATACGGTCGGACCATAAAAATTATTTAGTTCGTAAATTGAATAGTTGGATTTATTGAATTTTTCTGCAATAAAGTTCCTCAAATTTTTTAGTCGAATGGGATAGTCATTGGTAATTTGCTTCTTTTTCTGCTTTACATAATAGTCACTACTTAAACCAATTATTACATGTTTTCCAACTTCAAATGCCTTAAGTAAAAGCACATAATGACCCTTGTGCAAAATATCAAAAGTACCGCCGGTAGCTACAATGTCAAACATCAATATTCAGTATTGCTAGTTTGACGTCTAAATATTACTAACTTTTTTGGAATATCTTTACGCACTGTGGGGGACAAACATTTTCACATGCCATGCAGAAAATACAATCCTTTTCTCTTATCATAAATGGTTTCTTCTCTGACGCCGGATGGCCTGGTGTATCCAACCATTCGTATACATTTACGGGACAAGCCTCGATACACGCCCCATCGGCAACGCAGATATCAAAATCAACTGTAACCTCGGTACCCCAAATCCCAAGTTGTCCTGGCGCATCTACGGGACCCCATATCTTTATTCCTTGATACATGCCTTTCACCTGTCGCTTTGTTTTGAACTCTGGATCAATTGGGCCTTCAACCTTTGAATAGTTCGTCCCGCTACCTGTTAAGGAAATAGTTGTCTCGCCACCCGAAGCTGGTGTTGCTGTAGCCTGTTGTGGGGATGGAGGATTCAGTGCAGTTTGAGCTTGAGGTGTTGTTGAAACAGACGGTTGCGCAGACGAAGGTCGCTGGGTCACCTGTGGAACAGGTGTAACTATATTTTGCCTCTTTACCGAACACAGCTGATTGTGAACGTCCTTCATACTATCGAGAGTCACTTCATTACTATGAACTAATAGCGTACCACAAGATTCACATATGTACTCCATTTTCTCAGACATTATTTGATAATTATGAGTCCCTTATCAATTTTATGAACCAATTTACGGATTAACATGAAGGTCATACTCGAGTTTATAGAATAAACGCGTTAAGAATTAGTAGATTTGCTATTCCAAAATAAGAAATAGCCATTCATTTTTTAAACTTGGTAATTGTCAGGACTGGGACTTAACTATTGGAAAGAAGTCATCGGAGTATTGAGAAGCATTATTCCAGTTTACGACAAGGTCAACAAGAGTATTTCGTTGGGCCAAGATGACAAATACAGGCATTTAGGATTGAATGGTCAAATTTGTCATGGTGATTTGATACTTGATGCTGGTTCGGGTTTTGGCAATATGTCATCTAAGGCATTGGAGATCCTAAGCGGAAATGCCCAGATAATTCTTCATGATCCAATCCCCGAGATGCTACACCATGCGCAGAGTCGGGTAAATCAAAGACTCAAACTATCGTGTGGAGTTTTCGAATTCTTGCCATTTAGAGAATCAACGATCGATGATGTTCTTTGTGGATACTCTCTAAGGGATGCCTTCTCTCTAGTTGAGGCAATCTCAGAAATTCATAGGGTCCTAAAAAATAATGGAAGATTTATTATTGTCGATATAGGGAAACCCGATAATATGTTCCTTAGAAGCTCCGTTGCATTTTACTTGAAATATGTTCTTGGCATAATTGCATATTCCGTTTCTGGTAAGAAGGGTTTGAAATTTAAGACATTGTACGGAACTTTTTTACGATGGCCCAAGAATGGTAAGTTAAATGATCTCCTTCTTGAGAAATTTTCGACGGTCAAATTCACTAAAAAAATGTTTGGAGGCGCGATAATTGTTGTTGCGTACAAATAGCCAATTGTCTCTTATTTTATCAAGCCATTTCAATGAGAAAAAGTAAATGTTAGCTAGTCAAAAGCCAGATAATTCTCTACTCTTCTATTTATAGACAGATTTCCCAGTACTGGGCATATTGAATTATCGGAGTACTACTGATATTATCGCCATGATATTGTTTACCGCTATCAATGGAGAAAGAAAATCCTCCATCATGTCAAAAGCACATTTGAATTACAGTCAAATCAAAAAATACATCAAAATTTTGGTATTAAATGACCTTGTTATTGAGAGAAGCAATTTGTCGGAAGGTTCTGTCACATATCATACCACAGACAAAGGAAAAAATTACTTGGAAATGTATGAAGAATCAAAAGCATTCAATTTGACTTCAAACATGTATGTATTTGGAAAACAAGAAAATCAGGACATATTTACCATTTAGTATGAAAATGTACCTATGAATTATTTCATACAAAAATAGATCTTACTAGGGCACCTTTATATCATTCGTGGTAACAATTTTATCTTTGAAACTTTCAGCTTGATAGCCAACGCAGTCTCTTCAGCATATTTGTTATAGAAAACATGTCAATATCTATTATTAATTTACCATCAACTTTGTTCTTACGATTATACCGACAAAATTACTGGAAAAAGTGAAAATCCATTTACTATAAGAGTTAATGACGAAGTTTTTATTTTATATAATTGCTTATCTTTTGTGGAATCACTCAGCAAGTTAGATGTAATTGCTATTATCTTAAGAAATGCGTACAGAAATTGTGACTATGAGGAATTATATTCTATATTAAAATCCAATATTACGATGCAAGAACTAATCAAATTTCTGTTTGAATTGAGAAAGTATAACTTACTAATTTATTCAGAGGGTCAAAACAATAAGATAACCATTACTACAAAAGGAATGCAATATATGCAAATACATGAAGAACTAATGAATCAGATACTACCAAATAATAAAATTTCAGGCATTTTTAATCGTCCTATTCAATTTTTGAAGTTACCGACTTTATTTAAAAAATACAGTATTAGATCGATAAGATAATTTCTTTGTCTTCATAGAAGGAGAGTTGAGTAAAGTTAATTAAAAACAAAGAAAACCCTTTCTCATTAACATGGTCGATAAACAAAAGATCCAAAACATCGTCGACTCTTCAAAGGGTAATCCAAAAGTAATAACCGAAGAATCGTCAAAAGAAATTCTAAGCGAATATGGAATCAAAGTTCCTCAGTACGCACTCGTAACTAGTAGTGATGAAGCCGTAAAGAGGTCAAAGGAGATTGGATTTCCTCTTGTAGCAAAAATTGTTTCAGCCGATATTTTACACAAGACAGATGTTGGGGGAGTAAAAGTAGGATTAAAGTCTGAGGATGATGTCAAAAAAGCTTTTGATGACATGTATCATAGGCTAAAAGAAAAATTTGATGTTAAAGGGGTCTTATTAGAAAAAATGGTTCCAAATGGAGTTGAATTAATTGTTGGACTCCAAAATGACTTGCAATTTGGTCCATCAATTATGGTTGGATTAGGGGGCATATACACGGAGTTATTCAAGGACGTATCATTCAGAGTTCTTCCCATTACGAAAGATGATGCGATCAAAATGCTGAATTCTCTAAGAGGTAGCAACATCCTCAAAGGGTTTAGAGGATCAAAGGCCATTAACATGGACATGATTTCTGAAGCAATCGTAAATATTGGAACACTAGGGGTAGATTTGGCTGGAAAATATGAGAGCATTGATTTTAATCCAGTTGTCGTATACCCTGACGGCTATTTTGTTGTTGATGCAAAGATTATACTTAAGGATAAATCTTCAGATGATGCCATATCCAACGCAAATCCCGACGCAAGTTTCATGGACCTATTCTTTAATGCAAAATCGGTCGCATTAATAGGAGCATCACCAGAGCCAGGCAAAATAGGGAACTCAGTTATGGAGAGTCTTGTAAAACATGAGTACAAGGGAAAGGTTTATCCTGTGAACGCAAAAGGTTATCCAGAAATAATGGACGTCAAGGCATACAAGAATTTATTGGACATCAAAGATCCAATTGATGTCGTAATTGTTACCGTTGATCTTAAGTTTGTCCCCGACCTTCTTGCAGAATGTGGAAAGAAGAATATTCACAATATGGTAATAATCTCTGGTGGAGGTAAAGAATTAGGAGGAGAACGTGCCCAAATCGAGAAACGAGTGCAGGATCTTTCACGCGAATTAAATATTAGAATAATTGGTCCAAACTGCATCGGTATTTTTAACGGAGACAATAGATTGGATTGTGCATTTCAAGGACATCTAAGAATGTTAAGACCAAAACAAGGAAATGTGGCTTTTCTTTCTCAGAGCGGTACTGTAGGTATTGCTTTTATGGAGACTGCAGATGCATTTGGATTAAGTAAGATGATCTCCTATGGTAATAGATCGGATGTTGACGAAGCTGACATGATTCATTATTTAGCTCAAGATCCAAATACAAATGTAATTGGTTTGTACGTGGAAGGATTAGGAGATGGCCGCAAATTCATGAATTCCGCTAAAAATGTAATAAAAGAATATCAAAAGCCTATTGTCGTCTTCAAAAATGGACGCTCTACGAAAGGAGCCAAACAAGCTGCCTCTCATACTGGTTCTCTTGGTGGATCTTTTGCAGTTATAAGTGGAGCCTTTGAACAAACAGGAATTATTTCTGTGGATTCTTATGAAGAGTTAACATCAGCTCTAAAGGCCTTGACATGGCAACCTGTTCCAAAAGGAAATCGAATTGCCATGGTAACAAATGGAGCAGGACCAATCATAGCAGCGATAGATAATTTTGAAAGATTGAATTTAGAATTGGCTCAACTGAGTGATGAAACTATGAAATCATTTAAGGAACATTACCCCGCCACATATGTAATTGGGAACCCATGCGATGTTACTGGTTCTGCGAGTGCAGATGATTACCGATTCGCAATACAAGCATTCCTAGATGATCCTAATGTGGATATCGTCATGCCATGGTTTGTTTTCCAGGATGATCCACTAGAAGAAAAAATAGTTGATATATTGGGAGATTTGCAAAAGCAAAAGAAAAAGCCCATTCTTATAGGCGCTATGGGCGGTCCATTTACGGAAAAAATATCTAAAAAAATTGAAGCGTTTGACATACCAGTATATGAATCGGTAATTACGTGGATTACAGCAGCAGGTAGTCTGGCAAAATGGCAAAAAATTAAAGAAAGCCTAAAATAAAATACTTCGGAAATGGGTCTTTTGATTTTTGTACCTTCAAAATTCTCATTTTCAAAACGTTATTATAGTTTAGTAGGGCATTGTACTCATAATGGAAAGTACACATCAAACTGAATTGATTACAATAAGTCCAAAGGCAGCAGAAAAAGTGACGGAATTCATGAAACAAGAGAATAAGGAAAGCTTGTATCTACGAGTTTATGTTTCTGGTGGAGGTTGTTCGGGTCTTTCATATGGTATGGGTTTTGAGGAAAAACCAGACGAAGATGATAACGTGATCGATCAAAATGGCATAAAAATGATTGTCGATAGTTACAGCCAAAAATACCTAAAGGGAACAAACATCGATTACATTGAAAGCTTAATGGGATCTGGATTTAAGATTAATAATCCAAATGTAACAAAATCCTGTTCGTGTGGACATTCCTTTTCAACTGAATAAAAGAGATTTTTTAATACTTTTTTTATCTCTTAATTTTTGTCATGTAAAATATTGTAATTTTTTCCAACGTTTAAGGCCATAGTCCTCTAATCTTTATGGCATCGACTACTCGGTTCAATGCAACTACCATACTTGCCTTTCTCATGTGGACATTGTGTTTTAAATGAGTATCATAAACACCTAAAAATGCCTGTGTGATATTTGTATCCAATCGTTCATTAACTTCAGCTTCTGTCCAATACTCTCTACGGAGATTTTGTAGCCACTCGAAATAGGACACAGTGACTCCACCACCGTTTGCAAGTATGTCAGGAATTACCATAATTTTATTGTTAAATAATATTTTGTCGGCTTCTGGAGTGGTTGGTCCATTCGCAGCTTCTGCTACTATCTTGGCATTTATCTTGCCGGCATTATCCTTGGTTATTTGGTTTTCAAGTGCTGCTGGGATTAAAATAGTACATTCAGTCTCAAGAAGTTCTTTATTTGTAATAGATTGACTTCCAGCAAAATTTGTGACAGAACCTGTTTTTTCCTTGTGTTTCCTAAGTGAATTAATATCAATCCCATTTTTATTAATCATGCACCCTTTCGAATCACTTGCGGCAATTATCGTTGCGCCTTGTTCTTCAACTAATTGGGCTGCAAATTGTCCTGCGTTACCGAATCCTTGGACAACGACTTTTGCATTTTTCATATTGATATTCAGCTTTTTTGCTGCTTCTCTAACAGTAATAGCAAGACCTCTTCCCGTTGCCTCATTACGTCCAAGGGATCCACCAATCGGAATCGGTTTACCCGTGATTACTTCAGGCTGTATGTAATTACCCTTGATTACTGAAAATGTGTCCATAATCCATGCCATTTCTTTTCCACCAGTATAAACATCAGGAGCGGGAATGTCTTTGTAAGGTCCGATGATATCCGAGATTCCATATGCATATCGTCTAGTCATTCTCTCCAGCTCTCCTTCAGACATACTTTTTGGATGGCATATTATTCCTCCCTTTCCACCACCAAAGGGGATATTTGCGATGGCACACTTCCAAGTCATCCACATAGAAAGTGCCTTAACCTCATCAATAGACACTTGTGGATGGTAACGTATTCCCCCTTTAAAAGGACCTAAAGCATCATTATGCTGAGATCGAAAACCAGTAAAAACCTTAATGGACCCATCATCCATTTTGACAGGAATAGATATCGTTAATACTCTCTTTGGCTGAGCTAAAAATTGATGTATACCATTGTCAAGTCCTATCATTGACGAAACTTCGTCAAGTTGTGTAAGCGCTACTTCGAAGGGATTGATACCACTATTTGCAGAATTTGACATTACGTGAGTTGAAAAAATCACATATTTAAATTTTGAAGCAAATAGAGATTCTTTAAATCATTTGTTAATCTTTTCGGCAATAAGGAGTCTCAATTCCTGGTCATTTTTGTTAACATGGTCAATTCCCAAAGATTCGGCTATCAATTCAAGTTTGTGCCGTTCATTATCTACAGCGCCAGCTATACGTGGTCCACTATAGTTTGATTCAGATTCAATTCTTTGTCTTAAGGAAACCGCACGCATTTTCTCAAATTCGCCCATTGCTTCTCCCATGGTTCTTGAGAATTCAGGCAATTTCTTTGAACCAAATAAGAGGAATACAACAAGTAATCCAATAATTATCCACTCTGAACCACCAATGTTCATCTGGTAATTGGCAAGCATACGATGCAGTATTACCAAACAGAATGAAAAATAAGTCTTTGCCAAGAAATGAGAATCTTAAAAATTTTATGATTTGGGTTCTATCATGCTTTAGGTATATGTGAAGAAATTGATACTATCGTCAACCTCTATGAAATCCAAAGATCATTCCGATAACAAAGACAAAATTCATTAATGTTAGGGGCCTAACCTATCCCGGTAAATGATATACGAAAGGGAACAAGTTACCCTAGAAATTAGATCGTTTATAGAATCCTTAAACCATGAAAGTGAATCAGGCGCAGTAGTCGTGGTAGAGGGAAAAAAGGATGGAAATGCCTTAAGAGATATAGGATTCAACGGTGAGATTTTGGTTTACAACAATTTTAAAGGAATAATTAATCTTGTTGACTATTTATCCCGAAAAGGAAAAAAGGTTATACTTTTGTTTGATAGAGACAAGAAAGGCAAAGCTCTTACATCAAAAATTATCAGAAAACTAGATCTGCTATGTCCCCATGATAATTTGTATTACAAAAAATGGTTTGTGAAGATGACCAGGGGGCAGATCACTTGTGTGGAAAACCTGTCGAAATATTGTTTACCGTTTGTGGAGAATTAATAATAGGAAAACTTTCTGTGCTTTAATCTAAGTTTATATCTGTTATGACCTATCTTAAGGTTTGATGCAAAGAAGCGTTGTAAATAGCTATGAGTTGAGAAATGATTTTCCGATTTTTAAGAAGAAAATCAATGGTAAGGATTTAGTATATCTTGATAATGCTTCTACCACGCAAAAGCCATATTCGGTGATAGAATCGATAACTGATTTTTATTCGAATTATAACTCTAATATTCATAGAGCGGTTTATCAACTTGCAGAAGAGGCTACAGAACTCTATGAGAATTCCCGTGACAAAATTGCAAATTTTATCAATGTGCGTCCTGAGGAAATCATCTTTACAAGGAACACAACTGAATCAATAAATCTTATTGCGCATTCTTGGGCTAGATCGAATCTTAAAAAGGACGACGTCATAGCTATAACTGAAATCGAACATCATAGTAATATCGTACCTTGGCAAATATTGTGTCAAGAAATCGGTACGCGTTTAGAATATGTAGGAATAGATGAAAGCGGTTTCTTGGATGTCGAATATTTGATTGAATTGATTTCATCCAAAAAAGTAAAACTGGTTTCGATAAGCCATATGTCAAATGTCCTTGGAACTATAGTACCAATTGAAAGGATCATTAAAACTGCGCATCAATACGACATACCGGTGATTGTAGATGGCGCACAATCGGTCCCGCACATGCCCGTAGATGTCAAAAAATTGGATTGTGATTTTTTGGTCTTTTCAGCACATAAGATGTTAGGTCCCACTGGAGTAGGAGTACTATATGCAAAGAAGGAATTTCTTGAAAAGATGAAACCGTTTATGGGCGGTGGCGATATGATAAAGGAGGTTTTCAAATTTCACACAAATTACAACGAAGTGCCGTACAAGTTCGAGGCAGGGACACCCAACATTGCAGATGTGGTTGGTTTTGGGGCGGCTATCGAATATCTGGAAAAAATTGGGATGGGGAATATAAGGAAACATGAAATTTCTTTGACTGAATACGCTCTTGAATCAATGCAGTCTTTGAAGTATATCACAATATATGGTCCGACAGATTCAAATTTCAGAGGTGGAGTAATTTCGTTTAATATTGCAGATATACATCCTCATGATCTTGCAACAATAATGAATGATCATGGAATTGCAATTAGGTCTGGCCATCATTGCGCCCAGGTATTGATGCAGCGACTTGATGTACCAGCTACTTCCAGGGCTAGTTTTTACATTTATAATACTAAGGAAGAAATAGATAAGTTCGTTAATGCTATTAAAGAAGCGGGGAGGATCTTCAAAATATGAGCGATGACATATATAGAGAAATTATACTGGACCACTACAGAAACCCAAGGAACAAGGGTAAATTGGAAAATGCAGACGTAACTGTGCATGACAGTAACCCTCTATGTGGAGATGAAATTGACATTCATTTGAAGGTAAATGATGGTGTAATCAGCGATGTAAAATTTGAGGGAAAAGGATGTGCTATCAGCCAAGCCAGTGCTTCTATGCTAACTGAATTAGTCATGGGAAAGGATTTGAATGTTGTCAAGGATTTGAAAAAGGAAGACATCCTTGAGAACATCGGCTTGACAAATCTGGGACCTGCAAGAATCAAATGCGCCCTACTTTCTCTAAAAGTGTTGAAAGTTGGGATGATAAAATATTATTCAGACAATGATCCTAATTCTGCTGAACAAATCAAAAATGAATCTTCTCTTTATTGACACCAGTATTATATTTGCAGTGCGTAACTTTTGATTTTCATTGATACCTGCTAGTTTACTGCTGAGTCAAGAATTTTCTGGTAATCATGATTGATATACATCCGATCATTTCAATTTATGGTCCTCTTAATTCTATTCATTTTATTAACCATAATTGTCCTTTTTCGTGTGTTCTTTCCAATAGATTCTTTTATCTTTGATAGTTTCAGCTACTATGACCCTGGTAAGTTCTTACTCTACACTTTAGTAATAATTTCATCATTCGGCGAAGTAGTAAATCTGATTTTTGTTGCCATTGTATTTACGATTATCAGAAGAACAAGAAAGATGGGAATGATTCTCATGATAGCAATAATGACACTGGCGATATCAGTATCCTATTTGAAACCAATAATTGCTCAGCCAAAGCCTCCAGAATCACTAAAGATTCCAGTGCTTCCAAAGGGATTTCAACTTGAGAGTGATAGCCTACTGACTGAAGCACGAAATTTCTCATTTCCTTCAAACCACACGGCTATCATTACTGCTCTCGCATACATTGTGGGCACTATAATTGGACTGAAGAGCAAGAAATACTCATTAATTCTTTGGATACTACCGCCAATGATTATGTTCTCAAATTTGGCTCTAGGATTAAACTATCTGAGCGATTTAATTGGTGGTTTGCTCCTAGGGTTGATAATTGCTATAGTATTGAGTCATGTTTTGAAACTTGAAACCCCTTTTATGATGAATAGGTTCAAAGGCGTTTCGCAGTAAAAAAATTTCTGTTTTCATAATTTCTCTGCTATTTTAGGATTCAATAACAACCACCCATAGTTATCATCATCATGAATATATCTGATATCTCTCAGATTAGCTATTAACTTATTTTTCTTTAGGGAGATCATGATTTCGGCGTGGATAGTAGCTCCTAATCTTTTTACATAACCCGCATCTAGCTGTCGTGGCAACAAAATCCTCCAGCTAAATTCCTCTGGTTTGGATTGTCTATAATGCTCTACAAATTCATCAATCATCGGCTTAATGTCAGATATGTCACTTATTTTGCGGGTAAGTTGTACTGGAAACTTTCCCAGCTGCGATGAATTCACAGTATTATTTCGGCCTTATTGTAAATAAATTAATTGACTATTTGAAATTCTTAATCTGATAATACGACCGGATAAGGTTTAAGAATAGTTAATTAGACATTTTGAATGTAGTTGACCATATCATCTAAAGTTGCTTCTTCAAATAAATGGACTGAACTGGAGCATAACGGTGTGGCGTTTCCCCCAGAATATGTTCAACGTGGCATAAATGTCAAAATTTTGGGAGAGATTTTTTTCTTAAATCGTGAACAAGAAGAACTTGTCTATGCCTGGGCAAAAAAGAAAGATACCCATTACGTTAAAGATCCTGTTTTTCAAGCTAATTTTCTCTCTGATTTCAAAAAATTACTCCCAGAGCGATTCACTTCAGTTCGCAGCATTGATGACATCGACATGACGGAGGCATTTAGTTTGGTTGATAAGGAATCAAAGATTAAAGAAAATGAAAAATTAAGAATAAAATCTCTCACGAGAGATGAAAGGAGAAAAATTAGTCAGGAAAAAAAACTGGAAAAAGAAAAACTAAAAACGATTTATGGAAAAGCCAAAATTGATGGGATAGAGGTTGATGTAGCAAACTGGCTCGTTGAGCCGCCAGGAATATTTATGGGAAGAGGACTTCATCCGCTTAGAGGAAGATGGAAACCAAGGGTCACTCCAAAAGATGTAACTTTGAACTTGGGACAGGACGCCTCAGTTCCTGAAGGTCCATGGAAGGTTATTGTACATGATCGCTACTCAACTTGGTTGGCTTCATGGATAGAAAACCTTACTGGAAAGAGAAAATATGTATGGTTACATGATTCATCTTATCTACGACAAGACAATGATAAAGCAAAATATGACACAGCAAAAAAATTAGAATACTACATTTCTGATATAGAAAAAGAAATCATCAATCAGATGTTAAATTCCAAGGATATAACCAGGAGAAAAATTGCCACAGTATGTTATCTCATTTACAAGTTGGCAATGAGAGTTGGTGATGAAAAAGATCCGGACGAAGCAGACACAATTGGAGCATCTACTCTACGTGTAGAACATTTGAAATTTCCAAAAATAGGAGATAAGGCTCAAATTGAATTTAATTTTCTAGGTAAAGACAGTGTGCCATGGCAAAAAACCTTGGAGATATCCAGTCCTGACACCAAGGCACTTTACGAGAATTTATTGTTCTTTATGAAGGGAAAAGATACTTCAGATGAAATATTCGAAGATATTACGTCGTCCAAAGTTAATAAATTTCTTCGCTCAATTGACAAAGAGAACGTTCCCAATTTAACTGCGAAGGTTTTTAGAACATATATTGCAACAGCAATTGTAAAGCAACATCTATCTGAACCAATCTTAAAGGTTAATAAAAATGAAAGCGAATTTAAGAAAGTATATGTTGCAAAGATTGCAAATCTTCAAGCCGCGATAACCTGTAACCACAAAAAGGGAATAGATCCCAAGAATCCAGCAAGTAAAAAAGCGTGGGAGAAATTTGAACAATCTTTAGAGAACAAAAAGGATAAGATTAAACAACTGCGAATGGAATTGAAAGAGAAGAAATGGAAGACCGAGCTTCAGAAATTAAGGAAGGAACAAAGAATAGAAAAATTGGAATTCCAATTAAAACTTCAGAAAGAGACGAGGGATTATAACCTTGGAACGTCATTAAGGAATTACATTGATCCGCGTGTTTTCAAATCATGGTGTGAATACGTTGATTTAGACTGGACCAAGATTTATACTAGCACTCTTCAAAGAAAATTTAAGTGGATAGAACAGTATTCAAAAAGTGACCTAAAAAAATATTTGAGTATGAATAATCGAAAATAGCAAATCATATGAATACTATATTTATGATTTTCTTGATTTGCGTCCCGTTTTCATTTATGGAGTTAATAATATCTCCTGAATGTTCTTTTGATTTTTCATCGACAGAGAAATTTTTTATTTTTATGGAGTCGAAAAGCTCTTGAAGTTGCTTCCGTTAGTAATCGTGTCAATATTGCTAATTTTTTTCTCAGGCACGAATTCTAATAAGGTTCATTCTCAAATTCAATATCAAGTAAATTCAATATTTATTGGAATTTTGTCAAATGGCGATTCAATTGTTCAATATGACCTTCGATTGAAAACTAACGCTAGTGAGATAACCTTACCATTAATGGGCGGAAATATCAATGAAATTTTGGTTAAAAACTATCTGTCAAAGTACCTGGTATATTCGTTCAATTCTTCAACAAATGACATCAAAATAAACACCCAAAATGAATCACAGGTCAGGGTCACATATCAAACTCCAGATCTTGTTAACAAGCAAGAGAGAGAATGGAGTTTTCTTATAGATTCAGCTTTTCCATTTACAGTAAAATTACCTAATGATGCGGTAGTTACCAATTTGGGTGAGCAATCTCCATCATTAATTAGAAAACTCGGAGGACAGAACTTGTTGTCCTTTGATAAAGGTAAGATTTCTATCGATTATGTTATTGGCTATGCAGGAACTCGGGAACAAGCCACAATTTCCATTAATTCTGCAGAACTAGATCTGACAAAGACCGCAAATGAACATAATGGAATTAATCTTAATGAGGTCAAGCGAATTCTCCAGTCCGCAAAAATTGCATTGAATCAGAGCAATTTCATAGATGCAGAACGATTAGCCAATAATGCTAGTGATATTTCTGGAGTAATTACTCAGTCATTTGAAACTTCCAAGGACATGATAAGTAATGCTACTGCTAAAATAGAAAACGTGCAGGGTACAAACATTGATACAGCCCAAGCATCAGAATTCATCTCAAAATCAAACATTGAATTTTCTCAAGGAAATTATCCCAAGGCTCTCGAATATGCAACTCTAGCAATTAACAGTTTGGATAATACAAAACAGGAAATATTGTCATCAAATACAAATATTTTCATATTTATTCTATTGATTCCAATTGCAACATTGGTCGGAATTTACATTTATAAAAAATACAGCAGAAAAAATAACTCGCAGTTACAGCCAAGTACAACTATTAAAGAGACCCCGTTAAATTCCGAAATGTCAGCTGATACCCTCGGTGAAAATAATTTTATTGATCCCAAATCTTCTATGAAGGAACACAAAAATAACGATAATTCTGTTCAATCTGATCTACACAAATTAATTGCCGACAGTATCACTCAAAAGAAAAATTTGAAACCAGAGGAAAAGGAAATCTTGTTCTATATTTGTGACAATGAAGGAGCTGCATTTGAAGGAGAAATTAGGAATAAATTTATTCTTCCAAAGACTAGCCTCTGGAGACTCATAAAGCGACTTGAGAGAGAAGACATGATTGAAGTAACAAAGATAGGCGGACAGAACTTGATCAAACTCAAGTTCCCAAAATCATAATACGCATAGATGAGTAAAATACCATTTGTCAGATTGTTTACGAAAATAGTGTTTCAATATTTGAGAATTTGCTCAAATGCAATTTCCCAGCCTTTTGGACCAATTCCATTTAACCTCTGTAATTTGTCAATTTGCAAATCTTGCCAACTTCCATCATGTTTCTGAACAAGCATAGGTATATCAACTAAAGATAGCATTGGTTCATCATTTTTACTATCGCCAATTCCAATGAAAATGACCTCTTTTTGATATTCTCTGCGGTAAAAATCCATTAGAATTCTAACAGCTGTTCCCTTGTCATTACCATATGTAATATCAAAATATTGTGAACCAGGTATCAACTTTAATCCAGATTTTTGAATAATATTTGCGAAGTTTGTAATGTCGTTATTATCGAGTTGTACTATCGTCTCACTATATTTTCTTTTCATCATCCTCTTGGCATAGTTTTGATCCAGCTTGGTAATGTTTGAAAGTTCTGATAGTGTCAAGTCATTAACTCCCTTGAATTTAATGGCGTGTTTGGTCCTAATTTCATTGAGCAATGATCTAATCTTATTTGCAGGTCCTCCGGTTTCGATTATATAATTTTGCCCGACAATTTTCGAAGCATCAAGTGGAGTTTTACTAAAATAATCCATTGGCACTATTGTGGCTCCCCCATTTTCCACTATAATCGGCTCATGAAGATTTAACTGTGATTTTATTTCATTTTGTTCCCATTCCGTTTTTGAGGAACAAAATATCAGATGCATATTATTTCGAACTATCTTTTCTACGAGTTCTTTCATTCTAATAATATCTGGAAATTGAGAATCTAGTAGTGTTCCATCAATGTCGCTAAAAATAATTTTTTGCATCGCTACATATTACGCTAATGAAACCTTGTTTATAAATAGACTCAAGATTGATAATATATAACATCCTTTGCGGATTTTCATACCATGTAATATTTAGGATAATTCACATCATGCGAAAATAGCACCCACTAATCCACCTGGACGTAAAATCGTTATATGAGAGCTCGAAATTTTACGCCTACGTTGCAACAGGGGTATTTGATTGACGCCATCTCATTACTCTATACACTACGATTAGTGCAAGTACTAGAAATGCAAATATCAAATCTCTATAGAATGCCAGTGCACCAAATGATTGAAATCCTGTTGCATATGTTTCACTCAAATATAGCAACGAAATAATGATGGAAATAAACAAAAAGTTTCTAGACATGTTCCTATATCTAATTAGCATTTTATCTTTAAAATCCCTAACGCCATACATGTCTCTTAGAGTGAATAGAAAATAGAGTAGGGGTGTAATGAACAAATAAACATCGGGGATCAAATATCCTACATGGGTATTACTACCGCCAACTATGATATAATAAAATAAGAACAGAATTCCTAACTCTATTACAAACTTTCCTAACACAAACTTGCCTTTATCTTCAAATCGTTGTAATAACGAATAAAATTCAATCCAGCCTGTGATAATTGTAAAATATCCGTAAAAGAGAACCGTAGCAAATAACAGTTGTTCGGGTATTGAATAAAACGGGATAAGAATAGTCTTTGATGAGTCGATACTTAATGCTATTACGATTGCATATGCTATTATAATTCCAAGTCTCATCGAGTCCGGAATGGTTAGACCTTTTTCCAAATTAGAAAATCAATTTCTCTTTACCGTTAATTAAATATTGACAAATCTACTGTGCACAAAAGCTGAATACCACAAATCATCATTTAGTTTCATTTTGCTTGAGATTATGGATTGAATTCATTCATTCTTGAGTGACATCAAAAGATTGGATTCAGAGATTTTGTCTAAGACATACTTGCTTAGGTCAACACCATTTTCATAGTTTATTGTCTTGCCAGTGTGAAGATAGGAAGTAATGATGAATTTCTCAAGTACTATACACCATACAGCACCAAGTATAAAGTCCCTCTTGTTTGTGATACCGATTTTTTTATAAAGTTCATTGTTTTGATCTTTAAACATATTTTCTATCAAAGGAAGGCAGGATATTACATTTGTAATTATTTTGTCGAGCAATGTCTTTGTGAATTCATCTGGTGATGCCATAATTCTAAATCTTTGATTTCCGTTTTAAGACTTACTATTTTCGCTTAATTATTTGAGGATTGAGCTATTTAGGATCCAAAATTCAAGATTATGAATTAGATATAATATTATATGATTCCCAACTCTAATCAAAGTATGCAAAATAAGGGAAAGCTATACGTTGTAGGTGTTGGCCCTGGTCATCACGATCACATGACATTTCGAGCTAAACAAGTCATAAAAGAAAGTGAGATTATTGTTGGCTATGAGACATATGTTTCGTTAATAGAGGACTTAATTCAGAATAAAGAGGTCTTTAGATATCCTATGACTCAAGAGGTAGATCGAGCCAATCAGGCTATTGAATTTGCAGAGCAAGGTAAAATTGTATCTTTGGTTTCATCCGGTGATCCTGGAATATATGGAATGGTAGGACTTATTTATGAAATTTTGGCAGACAAGAAGTGGACGTCAGATGATGGAATTTACGTAGAGTGTGTTCCTGGTGTCTCTTCATTAAACTCATGTTCTGCGTTAATTGGTTCTCCTTTAATGACTGATTTTGCAGTAGTCAGCATGAGTGATCTTCTAGTTCCATGGGATATTATCGTTAAAAGGGTAGAGGCCGCAGCATTGGGAGATTATGTAACTGTAATTTATAATCCTGCAAGTAAAAAACGAATTCATCAACTCAAAGATACTAGAGACATTTTTCTTAGATATAGAAAACCAGATACACCTGTTGCCATTGTAAAAGGAGCTTTTAGAGAAAGTCAGAAAATAGTTGTTACCACATTAGAGAAATTACTTGATTATAATGATATGTTGGGTATGATTACAACTGTGATAATAGGGAATTCGTCAACCTTTAATTACAATGGACTTATGATAAATCCAAGAGGTTATAAATCCAAATACGAACTATTACCAGAGACAAACAAACAATAAATTAACTTAAAAAGCATTTATGACTGACCTCAATCCGTCATAAACTTCTGTTACGTAAAATGCTTTATCAATTTCATCAATCGAAAACCTATGAGTAATCAATCTTTTTAAATCAATTTTTTTTTCATGCACCAGGTCAGTCGCCCTTTTCATTACTTTTGGAGTAGAACTAAAGCTCCCGCTCAAGCATATTTGATTATAATGAAGTAGATTTGGATCAATTTCAAGAGTCTTATTTTTCGGCATACCTGCGAATAAATTAACTACTGAATTTTTTCCCGCAACTTTCAGGGCCAAATCTACAGCGTCAGGATTGCTTGTAGCCACGACAACTAATTTTCCACCCTTCCTCGAAGTGTATTCCAATATTGTTTTTATTGTTTCATCAGGATTATTATTTAGCAGCACCATATCTGCTCCACTGGATTTCGCTTCCTTCAGCCTTGATGGTATTTTACCAATAACTATAGTTTTTGCATTATAGAGTTTCGAAATTTGCAAGTGAATCAGACCTATTGGACCATCTCCAATAATTATCACATATTCACTATGGGTTTGAATATTGAAATTAAAGTGTGCATTTAGACAGCAGGATAACGGTTCTATGAGTGACGCTTCCTCATTACTAATGTTATTCGTAATCGGAATGATACCATTTACGAGTAAATTGTTTTGAGGAATATTTATATAATCTGCAAATCCGCCGTTAACACTTGATCCAATTTCGCTAAGACTATTACATGAATTAAAATGCCCGATACTGCAATAATAACAATTTAAGCAAGGTATTAGTGGTGATACTATTACCCTTGTATTTTCTGGAATTATCGTCTCGTCTGGTAACTTTAATGGATTCAAAGTTCTTGCACATATCTCATGTCCCAATACGATGGGGGGTCTGACTTTTCTATGACCCTCATTATATACTCTAACGTCATATCCACAAACTGCGCATGAGAGAGTCTTAAGTAATACTTTGGCATCTCCATCTATAGGTAAATCCTTTATTTGAAAACTCTTGGGTCCATTAAGAACTGCTGAACGATTCTTTGTTGGTAACATTTCTTAATTCATGGGTAAGTGAATCTTACAGTAATACAATGCTACCTTGATACAGGATTGGTATTCTAGATATCATAAGCTTCACATTCCTTCCTTTAATTTTTCTCCGAACGAAATTAATTTTCCGTGTTCTTCGATTCTAATATTAGTATCAACACGTATACGTAATCCAACAGATCGAAATATTGCCAACATTTCGCCACCTGATATGAGGCTATCTATCTCCCCAGATTTAATCAAATCCACTATTCTGTTTATTATGATTTTTGTCTGAACTGGAAATTGTGATTCGGCTAATTCTAAGACTTCATCGCCTCTATCGTACAAGTATTTTAATAAAACCTGTTTATCATCAATTTTTGACATTTCCGTTTTTGCTTTTGTTTCGTCTTCTTTCATTTTTTCAAATAATTTTGCTTTTTCTTTCATTTGTTTCATTTTTCTTGCTTTAATTTTTTGGAGTTCTGGATCTTCTTCTTGGCTCATCCTTTAATCACTCCAATCGGAACTAAACGTGCCACCTTTGTTGCAATTCCAAGAGAATGCGACACTTCAACTACTGAATCAACATCCTTGTACGCTTCAGGGGTCTCTTCTATAATCCCCTCTCTGCTTAATGCCTTTATGTAAACTCCCTTTGACTCTAGATTTTTTCTTACGCTTTCAGTTGTGTAATTTCTCCTTGCAGCAGATCTAGACATTGTTCTACCTGCACCATGTGCTGTAGATCCAAAACTTAATTCCAACGATTTTGAATTCCCCAGAAGTATCCAGCTTGCAGTTCCCATTGAACCTGGAATAAAAATTGGTTGACCAATGTTTCGATACTTATCTGGAATATGACTATCCCCAGCCGGAAATGCTCTTGTGGCGCCCTTTCTATGTATCACCAAGTCTCTTGTTCCCTCACCGTCTACAGCATGTCTTTCTACTTTTGCTATGTTATGTGAAACATCGTAAACTAAATTCATTTCCAAGTCAGCTTCGGTCATCCTCATTACCTTTTCAAACGTATCTCTTGTCCAATGCGTGATCATTTGCCTGTTTGACCATGCAAAATTAAGAGCTGAATACATGGCCTTTCTATAGCTCTCACCTTCATTGGAGTTGTTTGGAACACATGCCAATTCTCTATCAACAATTCTAATACCCGAATCCCTAATTTTTTTTTCTGAAATTTTCAAATAATCACTGCACACTTGGTGACCAAATCCCCGCGATCCACAGTGTATTAAAACAGTAACCTGATCTTGTTCAATTCCCATGGCATTTGCTGCGCTTTCATCAAAAATCTTGTCTACCTTTTGCACTTCTAGAAAATGATTTCCTGAACCAAGGGTCCCCAATTGAATCCCGCCTCTTTTCCTAGCGTGTTCAGATACGCGCGTAGGATCTGCCCCTTTCATACAGCCGTTTTCTTCACACACGTCAATATCAGAATCTCTCCCATAACCTTTTTGAACAGTCCACTTTACCCCTTCAATTAGCAGATCGTCTAGTTCTGACCCACTGACTTTTCTTGGACTGGAACTGCCGACGCCAGATGGAATGGCACTGAACAGTTCGTTTACAAGATCTTTGAGCTTTGGGCGTACTTCCTTTTCCTGTAAATTTGTCCGTATCAATCTGACGCCGCAGTTAATGTCGTAGCCCACACCCCCTGGGCTAATTACACCTTCCTCTAAATCCATTCCGGCTACTCCACCTACTGGAAAGCCGTACCCCTCGTGGCCATCAGGTAAAACTACAACGTGTTTTACGACCCCTTTTAGTGTGGCAACATTCGCTGCCTGATCAATTGTTCTATCCAGGGCCATTTTTGATATGAGACTATCATCCGCGTAAATTGTAACCGGAACCAACATCCCTCTAGATTCATCTTTCTTAACCACGAATCTGAAGTCTCCCTCCTTTACCACTTCATGGTTTCCGACTCGCGTAATCAAATTTTTCATTAATCTGAGAATTTTAAATGTACAGTCATTATATTCTTTTCAATTTTACATCTAATTTTGATTCACATCATATGATAATTCTCAGGTCTGCCAATTCTGTGCATTATGACCTAAGACATTTTACAGAATTAATACTAACTAAATTATTGATTATACTTTACTTCTTGAATTGAGTACTTTGAAAAAATAGAGAAAAAAGATGGTAGTTGACTAGTTGCCCATGGTGGAATTTCCACCCATGTTTCCAGTCATATTGCCGGTCATGTTTCCAGTCATATTGCCGGTCATGTTTCCAGTCATCATTGTTCCGTTACCAGTTGCATTACCGCTACTGGCACTTGTATTGAGCATTGTGGCGTTCTGAGTTACTTCTGTTTGGCTTTCTTTGTCATTTCCTTTGTTATTGTTGTCATTGCTCTTGTTGTTGTTATTTTTGTCATTGTTGTCATTTGCACTTGCAGATGCTTTTTCTGTAGTTGCTGCTCCACCTGCTGCTGTGGCTTCTTCACAGACTACAGATTCACTGCCCTTTGGTGGTACACATGTTCCTGTTGGATAATCAGATGCTGTCGAGTTGTCCATTGCTACTACTGCAAATGCAGCGCCTTTTACGACATCTGCCATTGCATGGTCAACACCTACATAGAGACCTGCTTCTGGGAATGTTGATTCAATTACCGAGCCTGCTGCTGGAGGTATCCACCATGTTTCATCATTAATGTCCTGTGTTCCTAGTCCATTGTTTGCTTGATTGGTGCCATCTCTTACTGAAAGCATTCCGCCGATAAAGTGGAATGATACACCGTCGTTGGGTCCTGCATTAATTATATACCATCTAGTCAATTCACCTGGTTTTACCTTGAACAGTTCTGCGTTCTTGTTAAGTTCTAATTTGTTTACTTGACCAATTGCTGGAACATATTTGTGAGCCATACCGTTTGTCATTACCAAGTCTGGATTCTTTGATATGAATTTGCCAATGTCAAATGATCCTGCTGTTCCATTTGTACCTACAAATGGTCCTTTGTCAGCATTGTTGTATAATTCACTGAATACTACATAGAATTCCTTTGCTTTTGTTTCGGTTTTTGGATGAACAACTATGCCACCATACATTCCGTTAGAAATGTGTTCCCATATTCCGTTGAGACCGTCAGCACCGCAGTGATATATGAATACACCTGGGAATTCTCCTGTAAGTGACCATGTCTTTGATTCACCTGGTTTTACGCTGCCAGATAATGCCTTACTTGGACCATAGCCTGCGTGAAAGTCAAGACTGTGTATAGTCTTTCCTTCATTCTTTAGTGTGATGTTTAATGTATCTCCCTGGTCTATTGATATAACTGGACCCGGTATGGTACCATTGAACGTATATGCATTATACGTTATACCTCCTGGATGTAAAGCGTTATCAGGAGCAACTTGAAGTTGTTTTTCGGATGCAATCAAAGTTACGTGTTTGACTTGTCCTCCTTTTTCTTTTTCTTGTCCTTGTGCAGATACCATATTGGATGAAAAATATGGAGCCAAAACAATACTGCTTGCAAGCAAGAAAGTAGCTGTTAGTAAGCTTGTCAGTACTAAACTACGATTCATTATCGCATTGTAAAGTATTCCACTATAAATATTATTCTAAGATAAGAATAAAATATTTTAATTTAGCTCATAAATTTGCTGAAATTATATTTTTAATGTAGAAAAAACACATATTTTTTTAATTACACCGATTCAGGAATTAATTATTTAAAGAATTACCAAATTTAAGCTATAATTCAAGCTAATGATAAAATCAATCAAAAGCTAATCATCTTGAAGTAGTCGCTTCATTTCTTGATAATCTTCTTTACTTATTTCCCCTTTAGCAAATCTAATTTTCAGAATATGCAATGGGTCATCGGTCCCAATAATTATCGATTTATTTAGAAGTTTGGAAGGTATCGACGAACCAGTTCTACCTTTTGCAACATTAACTAATTCACCACCTTCGGTGAAGCCGGCAACATTGCTTTGCAGTTGAGGTTTTTGTACAAGATAGCATTCTTTACATAACATGAGGTTTGGATTCCAAGAAATTCTTGCGGAGTATTTTCTAATTCCGAGTTTCTTTTGGCATATACAGCAATAGTTTTTTTCATGACTTGACAATAAAGCATAGCATGATTCACACAATTCACTATGGGTAGCCCAACCAATAGATGGAATGTTACGAGATATGCCAAGTTTGAATTTTTTCTTGCATATTGCACAATTATCCAAGTCCTCGAATTTTATGTCTACATCCTGTCCAACAATAGGTAAAAGTAAACTAAATAGGCTACCGGCAAATTTCCTATCCAGACCACGTTTTGAATAATCATATATTTCAACACTTGCTGGTTTTTCCTTTAGAACAATCTGAAAATTTATTCCAGTCTGGTTTTGCGTTCCAAACTCGGATTTTCCCACAATATTGTGTCTTTGCTTATCAGCGTACTTTATTTCTGCATTCTTTTTGCAACACTCAAGTACGGTATTAAAGATATCATCATTCAAATCTGAGAACGATACTGACGCTTTTATTGTCACATGATAGGGTATTCAGAATAGATAGAAAAATTTTACTAATGAGCCTCTCAATCTGCAGAATAATCAGAAAAAACGTTATCAACTAATTAAAACAGGAAACTCAAATTTTAATGGGGCAGGGAGGAAAAGATTATCGAAATCAACGCCCGTTACTTCAAGAGATACCGTATAATTCCCAGGAGAAAAAATTTTACCTATGACCTTTATCGGACTACTATAGTCGGCCACATAACTTGCTGAAAGCGTGTCAAAATTTGCATTTACCTGATACGGATCAATTGAAGATGGAACAAATTCCATAAGCATATGTCCATCATGACTGTGAACTGTTTCTGTAAATAGTCTTTGATTAGCATTAGATATGGTTACAAGATATGTTGTGTGTTGTATGTTGTTTCCTGTTTTGTTATCTACCAAAGTAAAATCGAGATTAACATTGTTATTTATTGGAATTTGGGTTGCTTTGAACTCTAGCATAGCATTTCGATCGCCGATAGTAACCATAGGCATGTTATGACCATCTCCGAGTTCGGCTCCAAAAGTTTGACCTGTTGAATAATTGAGACAATATACACAAATAAGTGCTGCTAATAAACCCAAAACCTTAAGGGAAATGAATTCTTGAGTTGAACCCATATCCTGATTCATCCTAGGAATTGCATTTAAATTATTACCCAAAGAGACGGCTAAGCGGTCCCGTTAAATAATATAAATTACCATCTATTTGCTAGACTGACATGGAAAAGATTATCAAAATAATTGTCTGTTTTCTGTTTGCAACTGGCGCCATTTTAATTCCTAATTTGCTGCAAGCGAGCGCAGATGGTATATTCGAAGAAAATTTACCCCCAGCTACCGTGGGCAACAGAGTAGCAAGTCTCTACACAAAAATTAGCCCACCAATATTGACATCCGATACTTTGCAAAACGCATTTTTCCAATTAAAATTATTTGATTCAAAAACTGGAAATAACATTACAAATGTCAATTATTTCTTGACTATTTACAAGGGTGACAAACTTTTACTGCGAGAATTATTTTATTCCAAAGATGGGCCGCTAACCTTAAAATTTCAACCAGGAGAGGGCCCAGTTAAAGTCTACGGTAGTACGGAACCTTTTTTGGGAGGCTGGTCAAGTGATTCTGGACAAATTGTAGTTGCCGGACCTATTCTCTCACAGGGAGGACTTTACCATTTTTCTATAGAAATATTTGGAATCGATAATGTAAGGAACATCTTTATACCTGAAAAGGCACCAAGATTTGATTCCTACCTCAGTATCGGGGACGTTTCTACAGCAAACTTGACCTTTGGAAAAAATAACTATAACAGCACGTTAATCTCATATTATGATAAAATTCAAAATTTCACCTTTCAACCTAAAAATCTAGAGGCAAAATGGAATATGCCATTTAATTGGAACGTGTCAAGAATAAAATCGCAGAATATTTTTGTACATGAAGAAATCAAGTTTCCTAAATCATTTAGCGAGTTTTCAAATTCCTCTAAATTTAATGGAACTGTAAATGGACAACCATTGGTAGGTAGATCTCTTGCAATAGATCCTTTTACTTCTGAAAAGGCACTAATAATTCACTTTCTACTGAACAAAAATGATATTGTCAAAATGGCTGAAAACAAAAATGCGTTGGCCGTTAGTGGTGATTCTATGCAATTTACAATTCGTCCGCTAAAAAATCAAACTCAAGAAACATCTTTTGAAGTAGTAACAGATGCAGGAGCAATACACGCAATGTTAGGGTGGAACCCCAACCCCCCAGCGGTCGGAAAAAATAATCTGAACGTTAATTTCAGTGACGCATTAAATGGCAATCGATTAAATGCCGATGTAAACTACGATTTGAATATTCGTACTAAGGATGGACAGGAGGTTGTGAAAAGCAATAATGTTACGGCCATAAATGGGATTTCAAACCAGACATTATCATTCCCTTCCAAGGGATTGTTTAATCTGGAAGTTAAGGTAAATTCGCTAAAATTTGCTAATCAAACTAACCTTGACACAACTAGAAACGGTATTGCAAGGGGATTTGTTGCAATACCATGACTCCGGTCATGAATCTGCAGGAACAATAGACACATACAATTCAAAAAAAAAGAGTTAGATTCGATTAGAAAAAATGATAGTCTTTTTTCTTGATACCAATTCCGCGAATATTTGATGGTTGAAAAATATCAAGATATCATCTGGTTTGATTTTATCTAGTAGAGTCTACTTAAACTAGTGATCTAGATTTTTCATACTCTTATTTCTTTCAATATGATCTAACACATCCTCATATTGTGCATCAAATGGTTTGGTGGATATTGACATACGTTCAATCTTTGCAAAGGACTTTACTATACTCTTTGCCGCAAGTGGTTGTGGTAGGGTCTTGTCTGCAATTTCCCCGTAAAATCCAATAGCATCTATTTTTCTGTCAGAAGCCAGTCCCAAGATAAGGCCGTTAAACCAAGTAATTGTTGTAAACTCGGAACTTAGAGTGTCCACGTTGGAACTCTGAAGAAATTCCATCAATTTAGGGTTGGTTGCGACACCAACAACTCTGGGTTCTCCTGTAATCATCTCATTTAACGAGCCACCTGCAGTATAGAGTCTTTTAACATGGCCAATTGAGATACAAAAATCAAGAAAAGTATTACACAGGTCAAGGAGTTCTCTGTGGTCTTCTGGTTGTGCCTCCCCGGTCAAAATCAATAGCTTTTCTTTTTTTGCAAAATAAATTTTGTAAATATCCTTTGCCGAAACTACTATACCGTCCTTCACATTAACCCATGGTTTAGGGTTTGAAATAATATTTGCAATGTGTTCGGTTTCTAGGTTGTTAGCCAAAAATGATGATACTAATCCACCAACTCTACCCATATCGGGGAGAGAAGCAAATATCGTAAGGGAATCTATTTTCTTTTTAACCAGAACATCTAGAATTACCATTTCACATTTATTCTCCATATGCCTACCTCGGCTAGGAATTCGGTTAATCTGTTCAAAGTAAAGAGTTTAGAGTTTGTCTTCTTCTTCTACTAATTTATCTACGGAGTCTCCCCCAGGCAATGGTGAATTCTTATCGACTTTAAATTTAAAGAGCTCATCCCAATCTAATCCCAAAATTACGTTTCTTCCTACTGCAATGATTTTTGATTTAGGAACATCGAACCTATAATCACGTTCGCCAAATATAATGATTGTATCATCAGTTTCCTTCATCACATGTCCAACATGATCTTCATTTGCTATCCGTACTCCTTTATTGAAGAGCGTCTTGGCATATTCTTTCATATAGGTTTTCAAATCAGTAGTTCCATCAGAACCCCAAGGATCTACATACTTACTTGTAGGCAACGGTGCATCCCTGTCAACAGAGTATTTTTTTGCTATTTCATCAAATTTTAATCCTACCAACACATTTTTGCTTACGGTTTGAATTTCCGAGAGTGGTATGTCGTATCTTTCCTTCCCATCTCCAAACACAACGATTTTGTCATCAGTTTCTCGTACAACGTAGCCGACATGAGGTGCATCTAATGCAATTACTGCCCGATTGAAATATTTTCCCGATGTCATATATTATTTTCAATATCTATTATGCTGTATATTAATAAATAGTTACAAAGCCTTCCAAGCTTTTGCAAAGCCTTCCAAGCTTTTGCAATCTATAAAGTTGTAATCACGATTTTTGATTTCTACCTTCTTTATTAGGCTTTTAAATATAGTAATTCGCTAATGGATTGAGTTACGCCCATCGAAAAATCAGAACAAATGCTAATATAACCAAAATGAACTAAATACATATAACAAGAAAACAATGAGCGTTCCTTTAGCGTCTCTAAAAAAGAATAAACCAAGCGTTCTCACCCTTGACGAAGCCGCCTTGGAAAAATTAAGGAAATACTATAGATTCGAAAAAAAAGAAGAATTACTCGAATTTTTGAAAATACAGTGTATGCACGATTAGTAATCATTGTTTTTTTCTGCAAGTTCAATTTTTCATTATTATTTTTTGAAATACTTAAGTGCGATTAGATATTTTAATAATGTATGGAAAAAGCAAAAGTAAAAAGATATCCTCATTACGACGATGAAACTTTAGAAAAAATGAAAAGATATTACAAGATTGACAATCAGGACGAACTTTTGCGATTCATAAAGACTCATGGATTGAAGAATGATGATTTTGAATTAGAAACTGAGTGATTATGATTAACAGTGCTATTGGAATTTTGTTATTAGGGTAGAATTATTTGTATTTCTTAGACCTCATATCACAAATTAACACGTCTCAAATTAACACAGGCTTTTTAATTCAAGATTTTGCAGTGGTAATGATTGTAGCTGCTATAATGGTATTTGTTACGCACAAATTAAAACAGCCGATGGTTATTGGATATTTACTTGCAGGAATGGTAATTGGACCATTTACACCCCCATTTAGTCTAATACACGAAGTGGGCACAATCAATACGCTAGCAGAGCTTGGAATAATCATACTTTTGTTTGTAATAGGAACGGAATTTCCTATTACCAAACTAAAATCTGTTGGAAGGGTTTCGATGATGGTAGGTATTGCCGAATCGTTGGGAACTCTATTAATTACCTTTTTTGTATCACAAACACTTGGATTTTCGCAATTTGACTCGATGTTTCTGGCATTGGCCATGTCTGTTACTAGTACTGTGGTTACAGTAAAGATATTAGAAGAACTAAACATGATAAATGAAAAATCAAGTGTATTGATAATGGGTATTCTGATAGTTGAAGATGTTATAGTCATTACCACTTTAGGTATTCTACAATCTCTGGCTTTGACTGCTGCTGTATCATTGGTGCATGTAATAATTTCGGTAGCAGTAGTAATCGGATTCATTGCAGGTATACTTATTCTAGGCTCGAGATATCTACCTCCATTGATAGATAAGCTTGCAAGAAAAACAGATTACTCGGTATTGATTATAGTTATACTTGGTCTGGCGTTTGGTTTATCTTTTGGTGCAATCGAGCTGGGATTATCACCAGTCATAGGTGCATTTCTGGCCGGTGTGCTTGTAGCAGAATCAAATAGTGCCGGGATAGCACGAGTCATAACTATTCCACTTCGAGATGTGTTTGCAGCGTTATTTTTTGTATCAGTGGGTGCCCTAGTGGACGTGTCAAAAATTCCTCTTTTTATCATTCCAGCTCTAATCCTCATAGTCACGTCGTTTATGGCAAAAATGTTGATTATTATTCCAGTCTTAATTAAAGCAGGGTACGACACTACTACGGCCGTTAGAACAGGTCTAGGGTTGTCATCGGCCAGGGGAGAAATGTCATTGATAGTTGGAAAAGGTGGTCAAGATGTAGGCGCAGTTTCGTCATATGTTCTTCCGATATTAGGAGTTGTAACTATCGTTACCACTTTTGTTACCCCTTATATATTAAAAATGGGAGCCAAACTGAACATATCATCTGGTTCAAATTCTATTCCTGACAAGAGTTGATTAGAATTGAAACCTAGACTCGTTGCATTGAATCATTCTTGGATTCATAATTGTTTCAGAATAGCCTGGCAAATGATTTAGGAATGATTTAGGATACCTGAAACTCTTACGTTGTGTTCACTTGGTGGAATAAATATGTCAGTTGTGATAGTTTTTCCGTCTTTTGTCATATGCTCGTTATGTACGTCCAAATTGTCCAAAAATACCGTTACATTGTGATTGTTATCTAACTGTGGTATCTTTAAGGTGATGATACCTCCCAGTGGATTATAGTGATCAGCGACAAAAGATATGCTATCCGTTGATTCATTATATTTGAAATCGCTTATCTTTGCGACACTCTCCAAGCTATATGGTAAAAATCTTCCATTACCCAAGTCAAGAGTGTTAATTGGAGAATTTGGATTAAATCCCGCACAACTGAAATAATTAGCGTTACTTGCTACAACATGATCCGGCGCTGCTGAAAAATGCTTTATCTCGCCAGGATTTAGTGTTGAGATAGTATTAGATCTAATTGAATCAATTTGTCTCCCATCCTTGTCGTGAACTGACGCAAATACGTTAATGTTCTTCACTACAACATTGCCAACATTCTTCAGTGTTCCAACAAGTTCCTTGTTTTGGCCAACTGGGAAATTGGAATAGTTTTGTACGATGACATTGTAGTATGGTTCATCTCCATTTTTCATTTCCAGTAAATATGGCTTGCCTAATACATCATAGCCTTCTCCAATTTTAAATTTAAAGGGAGATTCCTTTCCAGGAAAAATAATTTTACTAAATGTAGTATCGCGCAAAGTGCTTTTTGAACCTCCAATTTTATCACGTACGTCTAACCCAACCGTAACATGTTCTGAAGATGTGCCAAGATTTGTCACAACTCCTATGACATTTATTTTGCCATTAGAATCAACAAATGAGGTTCCGGAAGAAATTTCAATATTCTCCCCATAAACAATACTAAGGTTAAACTGGCAAAAATATGCAACAAGCAAAAAAGAAACCAGACTTGATGGGATCAAGTACATAGTAGTAAATACCCAGAGGGAAAATAAATATCATTACAAAATGAAAAGCATAGCATCTTTAATAAATCAAAATATATTTAGATTTTCTGACTAGAAATTTTGTCATAGGGTTTCATTACCTCTGGAAGTTTTTCTATCAAGTCCGTGGCTACTAAATGAAGACCAGCCTGTTTGGCTGCTGCAGTGGCAGCAATCCCATTGAAATAAACTGCAAGTGCAGACGCATCAAAAGGAGAGTCCATTTTTGCATAAAGCGCAGCTACGAGCCCAGCAAGTACATCTCCAGTTCCTCCAACAGTCATAGCAGGAGTACTCCTTCTTATTGACGCAACTTTACCAGTTGGGTCAGCGATAATATTTAGCCACCCCTTTAGTATTATTGTAATCTTATACTTTGTAGCTATTTTTGAAACTATAGAAATAATTTGTTCTTCATTGACCCCTACCTCTTGACCAAAAATTCTCTTGAATTCACCCGCATGTGGTGTTACTATGGTATCAGTTTCTGTAATTTCTTTAAGGACCTGAGGAATTAGCGATGAGGCATCAAGTACCAGTCTTATTCTCTTTTCCTTAAGTTTCTTGATAAGTGAGCTTAACGCCTCAGGTTTAGATATTGTCATCCCCATTCCAATAGTTGCAGTGTTAGGTATCTTGGGTAGACTCATAACCAAACGATTTGCAGATCCGACTGTGAGCGAGTTATCTACCATCGGCAATGCGATGAGATTTGGCGAATGGGATCTTATAGCATTGACAATAGTTTTAGGAACTGCGGTGTAAACCAGGTCGGCCCCAGCACGCAGCGCAGATAATGATGTCAGCAAGGGCGCACCATGATACAAACTACTACCTCCTACGACAAGCACTATCCCATTGTCCCCTTTCCTACAATTTTCGTATCGCGGGGTTACTCGATTAATAACATAGTCCCGTGTCACAGGAATTAATTCAGTCAATGTTTACTATGGTATGATGCGCCTTTGCCAAAAACCTTCCTAAATGCACGAGAACTTGGCTCATGAATGAAAAACACTGCCATTCTTATGATTTATCATGCTTCAGATTTACTGGAAATTCAGTAGATTACCAAATGAAATTGATAAAATAATCAAGTCATGAAATTCAATCTTATTCGGTGGACAATTTAACTTACATTCAGCAATTTTGTAACTTGATTTTGATTAATGAATTAATCTATAAATTGAAACCATCGTTTGTTTTTCTTTTGAAGAGATCCAACAATTGGAATGCTCTTCCCACATTGTTTGCAGCAATTTCTATCATCCAAATTCCATCCCTCAATATTGAATCCATTTCTTTGAATTACTAAATTATTGCATTCAGGGCAGTAGGTGTTTTCTAACCTATGTCCTGGGACATTGCCAATGTACGCATAATTCAATCCAACTTGTTTAGCTATTTCATAATGTTTTTCCAGCGTCAAAACAGGAGTTGATTCGAACTCCATCATCTTATAGTCTGGGTGAAAGCGTAAGAAATGGATCGGAGTGTCAGGTCCAAGTTCATCGTAAACAAATTTGCAAAGCGGTCTTGCAGAATCCAAATTGTCACCAACCTGAGGAACTATAAGATCAGTTATCTCTATATGAATATCAGTTTTTGATTTTATTTCCTTAAGAGTTGAAAATATCGGATCTGAATTGGGAATACCTATGTAGCGTCTTACAAATTCTCGATTTCCACTACCCTTAAAATCGACAGTAATGCAATCTAAGAATTTCGACATCATATTAACCGACTCGGGTGTGTCATAACCATTTGACACAAAAATGTTAAAAATTCCTTTCTTATGAGCTTCAATACCACAATCCTTTGCAAATTCCATAAAAATTGATGGCTCGTTGTAGGTATAGGCAATACCCTGTGCGCCATATAGTTGGGCCTGTTGAACAACCTCAGCGGGAGTCATTTCGGTTCCTTCTATTTTTCTTCTCTGAGAGATGTCAAAGTTTTGACAATATTTACAAAGCCAATTGCATCCAGTTGTAGCAATTGAATATATTGATGAACCTGGATTGTAATGAATAACGGGTTTCTTCTCAATCGGATCTACATGTCCTGCAATTACCCTCCCGTAGACATATAGCCATAATTTTTGGTGATTGACACCTCTAATTCCACAAAGACCTATTTTTCCCTCTGGAATTTCACACTTTCTGGCGCATGCAGTACATCGGATTCGGCCGTTTTGCAGTTCTGTGAAAAGCTCAGCTTCTTTACCAATTATTTCTACAGACGCCATCATAATCATATAAGGCAAAGAACTTTATAAATCAGACTCGATTAGAAGACGAAATTTTCTGTACTCCATTCTATGGCAAAATCTTTATCAATGCAATATTCAGTTTTTGCTGGGAGTAAAATTCTCCAGATATGTTTCTTTTAGTATCAACATTATAATCATACCAAAAAGTATAAGATAGCTAGCACAAGTTTTATATGAAGAAAATAGTCCAATTTTCTATCGCTCCGATGGTGTAGGCCGGTTAAGCATTTCGCCCTCTCGAGGCGGAGATCCCGGGTTCAAATCCCGGTCGGAGCATTGAAACTACAAGATTCTGCAGTCCGGTAAGTCTCTTCATCTACACTTGATTTTACTCAAGAGTTATAGGGGGACTACCAATGTCATCATTATCTTGTAGTACTTGAAATGACAGGTATGCAAAGATATTATTCTTGCTTCTAATTTTACTGTGTTTTTCAAAGAACTAATGACTTGGCATTATTGTTTTTTTTCCGGATTATTACCGAATGTCCTTCTTTGACATGGTAATAGTAATGAAGTTTGGACAATTCGTCAATACTGGCGTCAGAAAAGTAATCTTCATTGTATCTAGCCAAAATTATTTTGCAGTCTTGACAGTAGATCTCTTTAAATGACACTCCTTACATTTAGCATTTTCAGGGCCTTTTTATTTAACTATTATCTTTCCTTCAGAGTTAGAGTTGTCTCTTGTTTTTTATTTTCATTAAACCTCATGTTACTCAGTTTATAATAAATTACTTCACCACGTCTTTCAACTACTGCAGCTATTGCACTTTTCCCCATTGTCTCTATTTCACGTACATTTTTTGAGAGATCGCCTACATTGACATTAATGCCCTCATTAACGCAAAAGACAACAAATTTTGCCTGTTTCTTTTCATATCCACCTCTTTCGTATACTCTAAAATCCGCTCCAAATCCAAACCCTTCCTTTGCAACGTATCCCCTGCTCCTCAAATCTCTATACACTAAAAATTTTGTAAGAATGTCCTTATCATATTTTAAAACATGTTTTAGAAGATCGCTAAAGCTAACCACACTTCCATTTGTTATAATTAACCTGTTAAGATAAAGAAGATACAGAGCTTCATAAGTTTCTAATAAATAACTATTATTGTCTTTGTCGCCATATCCTTTACTGCGAAGCTGGTCTTGTGATCTTGAATCGTCTATCTTTATCATGCATTTTCTTGTTATGGTTCCCTCGATTACATTTTGAAATTCGGCGCTCTGATCTGCTTCTGAAGACATAACGATTAAATCACTCTGAAAGAGGCATTTAAGTATTAAAACAGGTTATGAATTGTGAAAGGAGTTAATTATAGAGAAACTAAAGGAATGCCCTATGTAAGGAGAGAATATATTTCTGGGAAACCTCAGCTCAAAATTGCAAGGTTTTCTTCAGGGCAGTCTAAAGCAGATTATGATTATAAGCTTGAATTGATTGTTAGTGAGAAAATGCAGATTCGACACAATGCGCTTGAATCTGCAAGACTGGCTGCAAATAAGAGAATGTCCCAGGCAGGAGATATGAGCTTTTTTTCTAGGCTTACTGTTTACCCTCACTTGGTTTTACGTGAAAATAAAATGATAGCTACGGCTGGTGCAGACAGATTGCAGGAGGGAATGAGGAGAGCGTTTGGAAAGGCCACCGGTCTTGCCGCCAGGGTGAAGCCAGATCAATCAATATTTGAAGCGTATGTTTCAAAGGCAAATCTCCAGCTGGCAAAGGATGGTTTCAAAGTTGCTTCAAGCAAATTGGGCTGTCCGACAAGTGTCAAGATAACTTTATTGAAAAGCCAGAGCGTTCAGGAAGATTAATTTCATACCTAAAGCCCTGACGCAATTCACGATTTATTTTGATTGTGAATGAGCCTACGCGAATTTCAATAAATCATAATACGCCCAATTCTTTCTTATTGAAAATCCAGATCGCTTGCAATGCGCAGAAGTTACTAAAATTTGGTAAAAATAGATCAGTTATGTAGAAATCATTTCAAATTAAAGTAACGAGTATCAAGAAATATTATCTTAACTTCCTAAAAGAGGGCATGTTCATACTATTGACCGACATCAGATATTACCAATCTAGCAGTTGTGATTAATTAATTCCTATCCCACAAAAAAAGCAGCAACTTTTTTTTTAAATTAGCTCTTTTTGGCTGAGAAATATTTAATGGAAAGGCAATTATATGCTATAGGACAATAAGTAATATGGCAAGTATGAAAAAAGACTTTATTGTAGCACGTATTGAAGCTGCACAGGATGGAGGTCCTTATGTCTATGTTGGTTTCAATGACCCTAATGATTACAAAACCGATAAGCCAATGAACCCATTTGGTTCAAATGTTATGGCATTTACGTCTCCGGAAGACATGATGAAAAATCTTCCAAAAGCTATGGGAAATATCTCTAGAATGATGTCCGGTGGGGGTGCTAGTGATTCTCCAACTTTCAAAATAAGTGTCAGAGAATACGAAGATATTGGAATTAGAGTGGGCGATAAAGTTACAATAGAAATTAGAAAGTCAGATACCAATCTATACACATAGCCATATCGGAAAAAGTTGCAATTCTACCGACTGTCCTGAAAGTAGGAGAAAAGTTTATCCTTCTAGTACATAAAAGCCATACTTGGAATTAGATGCTCAGATCAATATCGGACCTGGATGATATCCAATATTATGGAAAGAAAGTCCTAGTAAGAGTAGACTTTAATATTTCAATTAACAACGGTGCTGTTACTGAAGATTACAGAATTAGGAGTGCAATTCCCACTATCGAATACCTTGTTAAAAGAGGTGCAAAGGTCATTTTGGCTTCTCATCTTGGGAGACCTAAACTCCGAGATCAAAGCAACACACTTGCTCCCGTAGCTGCTAGATTAAAAGAAATTCTCAATCGGAACGTAGACTTTATTGACGACTGCATTGGTCCAAAGGTGCTGGCCAAGATAGACAAGCTAAATTATGGTAGTATTCTACTATTAGAAAATCTGAGATACTATCCAGAGGAGCAGAATAATGATCCCGAATTTTCCAAATCCATATCATCATTAGCCGATGTGTATGTTAACGATGCGTTCAGTACATCTCACAGAAAACATGCTTCGACTTATGGAGCTGTAAAAAATTTTGAAGTCCGATTGTCAGGATTTAGTTTAAAAAAAGAAATAGAATATCTTTCAATGATAAGATATAATCCAAAAAAGCCATTCACTCTTGTAATCGGGGGCTCTAAAATTAAGGATAAAATCGGAGCGTTAGAAAATTTACTGCCGAAAGCTGATAAATTACTGATTGGTGGTGCAGCAGCATACACCTTTCTTAAGGCAAAAGGATTTAAAATTGGCAATTCGCTCTTTGATGAAGAACACTATGATTGGGTGAAAAAAGCCCTGGCATCATATGGTGATAAGATACTCCTTCCAGTTGATCATATAGTCTCTTCTGAGGAAAAGTCTTTTTCAGCCATTTCTGGTGATATCCCAGACGGAATGAGCGGATTTGATATAGGAAATGAAACTTCTATGATATATTCTTCTGAAATCGGTGGAAACGGATTTGGTACCATTTTTTGGAATGGACCCATGGGAATGTTCGAAGTCAGCCAATTCTCTGCGGGGACTATGAGTGTAGCAAAGAGTATGGCCCTTGCTTTTTGGAGAGGAGCAATGACACTTGTCGGCGGAGGTGATTCCATTGCGGCTCTTAAGAAATCAGGCGTTTCAGAAAATGAAGTAACTCATTTATCAACCGGTGGTGGGGCAACGCTCAGATTCCTGGCGGGAGACAAGATGCCTGGAATAGAAGCTCTTGAGCGGGCAAATTAATCTATGAAATATTTAATTTTATTGATTTAAGATAGGACATTTCATTATTTTCCGCTCCTATCATCAAGGTATATTCACGATTTTCTAGATCTGTTGACGGGGTAAGCAAAAAAGTAACGTTCTTTGTTTCACCTGGTTTCATAGAAAATGAATCCTGGCTGAACGAAAAAGAAGAATTTCCAAAATTACCTGTATTTGTAAACGTAGATGAAGCAATCATTTTAAGGTCTACTTGATGGTTAGCAGAAACCACCATTGGTACTTGAATTGTTTGTCCACGTTTGACATTAAATTCCTTGGAGTTGCTATCCACAACAAATGAAAGAGGTGTTGAGCTATTCAACATGCCTAACTTGTTTTCTGTCCATTCTGAAAACCACACTTGGTTATTTTTTCCTATCGAAAACTGAAGAGTATTGGAGATCCCACAAGATTTTTCATTAGGGGTACAGGGTGCCCACAAACTATTCTGCGTAGGAATCCAGTATTCAATTAGCGTTCCATCTGTAGGGTTGAATTTTGCGATTTTGTTACCAATATGCTCATTGAACCAAAGATTACCATTTTCATCCATCCTAATCCAATAAGGCAAAGTATAACTGAAATCCTTTGGAATATTTGCGGAAATTCGCGATAGTGGAGGGGTACTAAATTCCGAAATTTTGCCATTAGTAGAATTAATCATAAAGAAAATACTTGTACCATGGTCCGTTATCCAGGGGTTGCCCTTTTCATCAATGGCAATCCCCACTGGGGATTGAAGATGCTCAGGCAACTCAAATGGGGTGAATGTCTTTGTAGCTAGATCAAATTTGAATAGTTGTCCTTTAACTCCGAATGCTAGTACTGATAACCAGATGACATTTCTTTTCTTATCTATATCAATTGAGCCAGTACTAACCAAGTCAGGGTCTATTCCTTTGAAAGAGGATAGTGGAATAGAAACATTCGAAATACCTTGTGGCGACATATTTTTCAGATCCGAGATGTTTGCCGACCAAATGGACTTTGATCTAATGCCTACAAAATAAATTTCATCATCACCATTGAATGCAATTGAAACAGGATAGATTGTACCAAATGCAGAAGGTCTTTCAGGTACTGGAAAGAAACTAAAATTCTTACTTTCTTGTTCGTACCTCCATATTCCATTTTGCTTTTCATCAGTGAACCAGACATTTCCTTTTAAATCTGTCTTGATGTCCCAGGTTTGTGACATGTCAGTTGGTTTTGATCGGCTGTCCCAAACAGGGATTTTAAATTCTTCACTTTTGTTACTATTAACATCAAATTTTCCAAGAGTCCCTAGCTTGGTGGATACATACCAAACAGAATCGTTATCTGCCAATATACCTAATGGCATTTCGCATTTCTGTGGAAGTAGGTATTCAGTAATGAAGGCGTTATTATTAACAGTAGAATTCATACCACAAAATTGACTTTGAAATTGTAAGATAGCTTGGTTTTTTGATTCATTTTGAGATTTAGCAAACTGATCAGTTTGACCAAACGAAATATTATTTTCGCTGGATTCAAATTCTACAATGAATGCAAGAACAATTGCAATCGCAAATATTGATACGAGTAATTCGCCCTTAACACCAAACCTATTTCTGTTCAATTTTCTAGTGATTTGAAATATTTAATATTTGTAATAAGAGTTTTTTTATTCTGAAACTGGTAAGAAATTTAAATATTATATTGCTTTAATTTTCCAGTAATTTGAAATCAGTTACAAAATATTTATCATTTCATGTTGAGAAGAGATTCAAATTGGTAAATATAACACCTGAGATAGAAAAAATTGTTCACGACTCTAAAATTAGCGAAGGCTTTTGTTTAGTAAATTCGATGCATATTACTTCAAGCATTTTTATTAACGATGATGAAGGAGGTTTGCATGCCGATTTTGAGAAATGGCTTGAAAAACTTTCACCTCATTTACCTGTTAATCAGTACTTGCATAATGATACTGGAGAGGATAACGCCGATGCTCATCTTAAACGTCAACTGATGGGTCGGGAAGCAGTGATTGCCATTACTAATGGTAATCTTGATTTTGGACCTTGGGAACAAATATTTTATGGAGAGTTTGATGGTCGTCGAAACAAGCGAGTGTTAGTCAAAATTATCGGAGAGTAAGGTAGTCATACGTGGTAATAACACTGACATAGGGACGTAGGAGTTTCTATTATTTTCGTGGTATGATATATCACTATGAAGAGTCGATTGATTTATTAGATCAGTGCTGGTTTTTGTGTTTATGGAGTCGTATCGCGTAGACAAAGACTCTTTAGGAGAGGTCAAAGTCCCCGCTAACGCATATTATGGACCATTTACTGTGAGAGCTTCTAACCAATACAAAGTAACAGGTCAGAGGTCCCATTTGAATATGATAAGGGCATTTGTGATGATAAAGCGTTCTGCAGCACTGGCAAACAGAGATTTAAAAATCTTGCCTGAAGAAAAAGCCGATGCAATAGTAAAGGCATGTGATAAAATATTATCGGGGGATTTATTGGATCAATTCATTGTTGATGCAATTAATTCAGGCGCGGGAACAGCGTTTAACATGAATACTAACGAAGTTATCGCAAACAAGGCTCTTGAAATTTGTGGACACAAAATCGGTGATTATTCATTTATTAATCCAAATGATGATGTAAATATGTCTCAATCTAGTAACGATACATTTCCAACAGCGATGCATATCGCGTTATTAATGAATTTGAAAGACGTTGAGGATTCACTTAAATTACTCATTGCTTCGCTCGAGAAAAAAAGCGTGGAATTTAAAGATGTCATTAAAATAGGTCGAACTCACCTAATGGATGCAATACCTGTTACACTTGGTGAGGAATTTAGTGAATATGCATTTTCCCTTAGGCGAGGTCTTGACAAAATTGTCGGTTCAAATTCTGATTTAGAACAGGTAGGCCTTGGCGGCACAGCAGTTGGAACAGGAGCTAATGCCCCTCCAGGCTACAGTAAGATGGTAATCAAATATTTATCTCAAGTGTCTGGATTGAATCTAAAGCCTTCACAGAACTTTTTCTTTTCCTTACAGAGTAAATTTGACATCACAATGTGTTCTTCTATTTTGAGAAACGTTGCGATTGAATTAATAAAAATGTCAAATGATTTAAGGTTAATGGCATCAGGTCCTGTAGCAGGACTTTCAGAAATTACAATACCTGCAGTACATGCTGGCTCCTCCATAATGCCGGGAAAAGTAAATCCATCATTGTCTGAATGTCTTAACATGATTTGTTTTATAATTGTAGGTAACGATGTTTCGATTGCTCTTGCCGCCCAATCAGGACAATTCGAATTAAACGTAATGTTACCCGGTATGATAAAAGACATGTTGGAATCAACTGATATGTTAAAAAACTTTCTAGGAATTTATGCTACAAATATGATTGATGGATTGAAGGCAAATGAGCAAAAACTTGCTTCATTTGTAGAAAAAAGCCCAGTATTGGTTACTTTACTCAATTCGCATATAGGATACCTCAAAGCATCCGAGATATACAAAGAGTCAATGGCAACACACAAAAGTATTAGAGAATTGATTCTTGAAAAAGGACTTATGACTAAAGAAGACCTGGACAAAGCCCTCTCAAAAAAGAACATTCTTGGTTCAAAGGAATAATTGATAATTAATTGGCATGATATTGATATGATTTTGCGTTTAATTCAATCCGTCAATGGGTCAATCAATCAATGTATAGTGGAGGCGACCAATTGGTGAATAAAAGAATCTTAGTAACAGTATCTTTTGGAATATTGGTAACACTTGTTGTTTTTTATGGTCTTCAGGATTCTCAAAATCGACTCTCGTTATCGAGAATACCAATAACTCCAGATAACGCCATAGAAAAAGTAGTAAGCTCGTATAATATTTCAAAAGACAGGTTTGATAAAGCTCCCCACTTTGTTTATGTAAAGCCCGATGGGAGTGTGTATGAGTCAGATCCCGAGCAAAACAATATTGGAAAAATTATCGGTCATACGGATATTACTAATACTGGCGGCAGTCATTTTGCTTGGGAAGTAAATGACTTGCAAGGCAAGGAGAAGTACTATGTTGATGCGATAGTAGCCGAAATAATTTCTAACTCTAGTTACAATTGAACTAACTAATCTCTATTTGATTAGATTTTTTCTTGGAATTAGGCAGTAGTACTATCTCTTTCACTGGTCTTTGTTCACGCTGTTTACAATGATCAAGCGTTAACATGCAAAATCTATTAACGATCTCAAATTTATTACGACGCTTAGCGAAAAAAGCCTCCGGATAACTATTTTCTTGCTGCCCTTATTAGTTCACTTTGATCCTAAATTAAGATATTTGATTTCGATGTGAAGATATAAACAATTTCACTAAAATAATTGTGTTAGTAAAGTTGTCTTAAAACCCAAACATCCACAATATGCTTTATGGCAATGAGAGTTAGGAGACGAATCATGATCATGTTTTTTATGGCCGCACCTAAGGCAGACATAATGCAACTCCATACATCGTGTTGTTAACGATTCCTAATAAGAGTTCAAACCTGTCCTACTTTACCTAGGTCTTCAATCTTTATCATAAATTTATTCTTGCAATCTGGACAGATAAAAAATCCCTTAGCATGAGGCCCTGAGCCATGTTCCTCGTAATCAATAACAGATAAAGCAATAGGAAGCCGACTGTTACAATACATGCATAAAAAAACCATGGATTTAACACGTTCAATTATTTTTTGTTTCTCCTGATTGTCAATCAAGCAGATAAATCAAATATTACCATGACCAAAATTCTATAAATTTGTAACTGGTATTCCAGTAAAATCAAAATAGTGAAGTTCCTTCATATTTTCAGAATACAATATGAGTTTTTACCTCATTTCTATTTTATAGAATTCTTTTTTTATTTCTTGTATATTTAAAACTGTATCTTAAAACTCGTTAATGCAAACCTGAAATTACATCCAATCATTATACATTTATTGAAAAATTATTCGGGGCTTTTTGAAATATCTTTATCACTTGTCATGCCACCCGTATCATTTTGCGCCTGACTTTCCGGACTCTTTTGTATGGCTGTCTCCATTGCATTTTTTAGAGCAGGTGGAATGACAGTTATAGTTTTGGTAGTCGGAGTGACATCCTTGCAATGATAGTTGCCTTTATCTTGTGTACAATCCAGGTAATACACTGCACCGCTAGAATAGGTGAGTTTGCAGTGTGACATGTTACCACTGTCTTGACATTCGACTTTAAGCGCTGATATAGGAGTAATTGATGAATATATCATGACTACAACGAGTAACGAGATTATTATCATAATAGTAAAAGGTCTATACAGGACACCCGATAATCAGCCGCGGTATTAAAGAGTTATCATATTCATAGCAGAGGGATGACATATCGATTCAATACCGTAGTGGCATATATTATTACTAATTGCTAAAGGATTATGACTAGATGGTAACTTTAGCGATATTTAATTCCATTGATTTAGCAACCAAATTATAAGACCTACAATTTGCATAATCTCATGCAGGTTGAGGGACGAATAATTATCTGCGATGCTATAGATGAAATAGGTATAACCATATTGAAAAAAGCGGGTTTGATCGTGGACTATAAACCCGACATTCAGCACGATGAATTAATAACTTCTGTGAAAGACTGCGATGTAATAATTGTTAGAAGCAGAACCAAGATAACAAAGGACATTATTGACGCTGCACCAAACGTCAAAATCATTGCTAGGGTAGGGGTAGGGTTGGATAATATTGATACGAATTATGCAGATACTAAAGGAATCAAGGTTTTGAATGCTGCCGAGGCAGCAATGAATGCAGTATCAGAGCTTGTATTAGGCCACATGTTATCACTATGCAGAAATATTCCAAAGGCCAACGATGGGATTAAGTCAGGCAAATGGTTGAAAAAAGAACTAAGTGGTAGCGAGCTCAGAGGCAAATATTTAGGAATAATCGGGGTGGGTAACATAGGAAGAAATATTGGTAGAATAGCAAAAAGTCTCCGAATGAATTTGATTGGCTACGATATTTTTCCAATAAATCAAGAATATGTCAGAGAAGTTGGTTTGATTAAAACAGATTTAAAGACGCTTCTTGAAAATTCGGACTTTGTCACGTGTCATGTGCCATTAACTACGGATACTAAACATCTGATAAATTCAAAGACGTTATCTTACATGAAACCAACTGCCTACCTCATCAACACTTCTAGAGGAGAAATAATAGATGAGCAGTCTTTGTTTACCGCGCTAAGTGAAAAAAAAATCGCTGGAGCCGCACTGGATGTTTTCGAAGTAGAACCACCTACTAACACTGAGTTATTGCAATTGCCAAACATTATCTGCTCACCTCATATTGCAGCTCAAACAAAAGAAGCCCAAGAACTTGCTTCAACTGTTATAGCAGAAAAGGTAATCCAGACACTGCTAACCAATCGATAACATAGATGACATATTAAAGTCGCACTCAAAAACGATTCTTTATTGCACTTTTGACTGACTTTGAGCCAAGTCAACAAAATACAGATATTAAGGTCTTGTCTGGAATTATCTGTTATATGCATCAGTACATGGCCGATATGTGGACGAAGATGTGGAAGACCAACTCGGAGGAATTAAAAAGCAGAGCAATGGCATGGAGAAAAGAGCCAACTATTCACAGAATAGACAGACCTAGTAGATTGGATAGAGCTCACAAGCTGGGATATAAAGCAAAACAGGGCATCATTGTAATTCGAACGAAGGTTGGAAGAGGTGGAATGAGAAAGCAACGTCCTGTATCTGGTAGAAGGCCAAAACATCTGGGTGTAGTTAAGATTAAGCAATCAGATAGTATGAAACTAGTTGCACAACGAAGAGTAAATGAAAAGTATCCTAATCTGGAAGTTTTGGGTTCTTATTTCCTTTATAAAGATGGCAAAAACATATGGTATGAAATTATCTTGGCAGATCCTTCTCATCCATCAATAGCAAAGGACGTAGAATTCAAAAAGAGATTAAAAGCGTTTGCTAAATAACTAGCGCTAATTAGAATAAGTACTAATCTTTTCAGTTAGCAAATCTACTAATTTTATTAAATCTTGGCTTGCAATGTCGTTATCTAGGGTGATGTAAAAGTATCCTCCAAATTTAATCGGGATTGTCAGAGTAATCACTTTTTGATTTACAGTTAAAGTGTATAATGTGCTGCCTAAGACTGGATCAAATGCTTTGCGCAACTGATTTCGCGTAGCCTCAATAAAATGTTCATTTATTGCATGTTCAACATTAAGTAATGGTACGAGCCCTGCACGTAACTGTCCGGCAATTGTCCTTCCAAAATTATTTATCATTCCCACATATCGTACTTTTTGTGATGCTAAGAGTAAATCATGACATCTTTCTTTGTTCTTGATAGACGCCTCTCGTGAAAACATATTGTTCTCCCTTTTTTCCATAAACAAGTAAAGTAATTTACTAGTTATATTTTTTAATATTATTCTTCACAATACCGATCAATAGGTTTTAATGGTCAATTGTAATTGATTACAAAGATATATCCAAAATGAACAAGAATACGATATATAGCTTAATTGGAATTGCGATTATTATTGGAGGCGGTCTACTTATTATTCACACGTTATTTGGATCCTTTAACCCTTTTTACGTAGTGGTTAGTGGTAGTATGATTCCGACAATAAACATAGGTGATATCGTAATAATAAAGAATAATTCTTTTGATACTTCATTTGATAATCTTAAAGTTGGAGACATCATAGTATTCAGAGCGCCTGATGCTAAAACGGAAGATGGAAAACCAAAAGTCATAGTACATAGAATAGCTGAAATTGGCAACTTCTTTCAAAAACAAGTTCTTAGAACAAGAGGAGACGCAAACCCATATTCCATCCCAGGGATAGACTATCCATTATTTAAAGAGAATTACGTTGGAAAAGTTGTGTATGTGGTACCAAAAATAGGAACCATTTCTATGATTATAACTCCCCCTATCAATTACATCATAATGGCTATTATAGTTGGGCTGTTAATCTATTCCATTAGACCGAAAAAAGTACAACCTGATAGCGAGACGGCATAACTATTATTTAATTGTCAAATTAAAACATACACCCACCCATCTTTTACCTCTGTTCCGTAGGTCTTGAGAGGTTCTTCGGCGGGTAAATTCTCAGGGACACCACTCTGTATATTAAATCTAGACATGTGGAGTGGACAGGTAACTGTATTGTCGTCTTCATTCAAGAATCCGGTAGAAAGATCAGCGAATGCATGTGTGCATATCCTATCAGTTGCATAAATTTTATTTTTCATTTTCATAATTAGAATTTTCTTATCATCGTGATCAAAATCAAACATTTCACCGTTGTTTAGTGTCTTTATCTCACATGCCTTAATCCATGAACTCATACTAAATCACTTTTTTGCAATATTTTCGGTCTATCTATACTTATAATGTTTTTCAAATATGTCTTCTGTCTCTCTGTATCTTGACTTTTCGACTTCAAGGATATGTTCCATTGCCTCGTCAGTTTTGAGCATTAATGGTTTTCCAAGCCACTTATTTTCCATAAGATAGTTAACCCAAGCTCGAATTGTCGGACCCATTTTGCGAGACAAGGGTTCCAAAAAACCGCTAACAATTTCCCTTTTTGATTCTTCGTTACTAAGTCCTCTACACATAAGATAGAAGATTTGGTTTTCATCTATTTGTGCAACTGACGCAGAATGTGTCGCCCTTACTTCATTTGTTTCAATTTCAAGTCCAGGTATCGTATCGGACTTGGCTCCTTTATCTAACAATATCGAATGACCGGCGAGAAACGATTCCGCAGATTTACCATTTTTATTAATTTTTATCATACCCTTAAAAAGGGACTTTGAATTGTCTTTCATTACTGATTTTGATAACACTCTGCCCCTTGTATTTGGCCCCTCGTGAATAAGATTTGATGTCTTTCCAGCACATTGGGATCCTAAGCTTAGAATTCCACGTGGACAAGTTGTCGCG